>TARA_B110000037_G_scaffold155751_1_pt1 | contig 28528 bp, 23 predicted proteins | sample TARA_B110000037 | Tara Oceans TARA_B110000037 (sample SAMEA4397196) | marine metagenome | biome: Polar Biome; feature: [MIX] marine epipelagic wind mixed layer (ENVO:01000061); material: water (ENVO:00002006), including particulate matter (ENVO:01000060) such as... | depth 10-100 m | reverse complement strand
GAGATCGGGAAACGCTTTGTATCTCCACCCCGCAGGGACGGCGCGTTCGACGAATCCACGTCCAGGATTTCCTTTATATCCGGCACCTTCCCAAGCGGCGATGTAGAGTCTACCGGAGCCGTCAACATCGAGATCACTCGGCTGGGAAAGGCCGATAAATTCTTCCGGTTTCTGGGTGAACGAAGCACCGTCCGGCGTGATGCGGTGGATGAAAATTTGGTTCCTACCCCAGTCCACCATCATTGGTTGATTGTTGTATTTTTCCGGCCAACTTGGCTCGGCCATGAACAGGGATCCTGTCCCGGAGCCACCGCCAAGATCTTCGAGCGCGGGGATGATTTCGTTGGTAAAGTTTTTGAAGAGGACAGGGTAGCCGTATTCGCCGGATTGGATTTGGTGAATGAAGCGGATGTTCCAGCCGCCTCCGTCATTCGTGTTCCCGCGGGTGAACATGTTCATGAAGGGGTCGATTGCCACATCGTAGATATTGCGGAGTCCGTGGGTATAGACCTCCATTTCGGAGCCATCGGGACGCACTCGGAGGACGCCGCCGCCGAGTTGAGTAAGCACTGTGCCGTCCGTGCCTTTCGCATTGAGAAAACCAAAATCGCCGACCGCGATGTAGATCCAGCCATCGATACCCATGCGGATGCCGTTGGTAGTGTGGTCAGCACCACGCTTCTGATTGTGCAAGGCAACGGAAATATCTTGGATGAGGGTTTTGGGCGGGCCGTCCGCAATTCCGTCCCTATCTTTGTCTTCTAGGACGGAGAGGTTCATTCCGGTGAGGATCTTGGTGTCCTTTGGAATGATCGTGTGGAGGACGTAGAGCTTGTCACCCATAGAAATGAGGCCGCGCGGATTATCGATTTGCGCGAATACCGTGTGTGAATCCGCGGCCCCATCGTGATCGTTGTCCACGAGACGGACGATGCGCCCCTTACTCGGACCCTTTCCAAGCGATCCAAGAAGATCGACTCCTACATACACCTCGCCGGTCGCGGCTGTAGCAAGACAGGCAGGAGATGGCGTGATGTCACTTCCGGCGAATTTCGTAATTTTGAGATCGGAAGGATTTGCATTGGTGGAACGCGATCCTACTATTCCTCCGCACCACCGAGGGTCACGTTGATATTGTATTCGTTCTGGAGGTGGGCGTGGGCTTTGGAGGCCTGGCCTGATTTTGGGTAGCGCTTGCAGGTGAGCTGGAAGGTGCGGATCGCCTTTTCCTTGTCCTTGGCCTCCTCGTAGGTGAAGCCGATCTGGAGGGTGGCTTCAGGCGCAGATTTATTTACGACCTTGCATTGGTTGTAGAGGACGATCGCCTCGGTTTGCTCGCCCATCCTGCGGTGGCACGAGGCCATGGCGAAATAGTTGGCGGGAAAACGGTCGGTCTGTCGGTAAGTAGCGATCGCGTTTTTCCACTCGGAGAGTTTCTCGTAGCAGCTGGCGATGGACCAGAGGTAGCCATCGGCGTTGTCGCCATCAATCTCGATGAGTTTTCGAAAAATCTCCATTGCCTCCTTGATTTTTCCTTCTTTAAGATCCATGGCTGCGATGTTCTTGAGCCCCGCGATTTGATCCTTGAATTCCGCGTAAATCTTACGCGCTTCCTCCGGCTTTTTACGTGATTTATACCACGCTGCCATCTTTCCGAGCAGCCCATCATCCTTGCCGAGTTTCTCGGCTATCTCAGCGTAGATTTTCCAGGTTTCGGAAGGGCGGCCAAGAGTTCCGTTCAGACCGGCAGCGCGGTAGAGAAGGTCTTTCTCTATCTCCGGGCGAGAGATCGCTTCTTCACGGAGAGTCGCGAGCAACTGGTCGGCGAGCTTGAGAGCGGCGCGTTTCGTCTTCGGATTTTTAAGCAGATGGCCGACGGTTTTCGCCGACATGGCATAGACGTTATCGAAAAGTTCCTTGCCGGCGTATGAAGTCGCGAGTGCCTTTTTCCCCTCGGTGAGGCGTTGATCGAAAAAGTGGATTTCTGCAAGTTCACGGCTAGCTGTAACGCAGGAGCCCTTCGATACCTCGGTGCGTTTCACATCGTAGGTGAGATCGTTGAGCAGGAAGAGGATCTCCTTCTCGTCCTTGTGAAGCCGCGCATAGTGGAGGAGATCGTTGCGGGAACGGATCGCGATCTCGTCCTCCGGGTATTCCTTAATCAAGAAATGGAAGGCCTTTTGAGCACTCTTTACCTCACCCATGGTGCGGTAGGCATCGGCGATGCAGTAGGCGGCGATCACCGCTTCACGGGTGTCTGGCCAGTAGTCGATCACCGATTGGAAACCCTCCCGAAGCGCGGTCTTTGGTTTCTTTAGATGCATCATCGTATGGCTCCACATGAGCTGGGCGTAGGGCGCGCCGGGGCTGCTTTCGTAAAGGGTCAGAAATTTCTCATACTCCGCGAGGGCGGTTTTGTATTCCTTTTTGGTGTAGTGTTTTTCCGCAATGCGGATCTGGTAGCGCTCGAGTTCGCGCATCGCTTCAAAGGTGGGGACGGCGATCTGTTCCAGTGGGGAAAGCGCGTGGCAAAGCGGTGCCAGGAAGAGGGCGAAAAAAATGGATAGGCAGCGGCTCATGAGTTAAAGCGTCGTTTCGAAAATAGGAACCGACAATACGATACGCAATGAAGTCTCGTCGTATTACAGTTCTGTTGTCCGAAAGGTATTCTAGGTGAATGATAAGCTAGACGAGAAAACGTAGCTGCCGCGTCTCGCGGCAGGCCGTGCAAGCCCCGTCTCGAGGCGAAACCGTAGCTGGTGCATCCTGCGCCAGGCCGTTGGGGAGGAATCCTGCCTCCCATCCCAAACGAATCCACAACCTCCGCGCCCCCGGGTGTAACTGAAAGTGGTGAGCAGGATTACTATTGAACTGGAGTGCATAGGTTCTTTGATTAGTTGTCGTAAACCAATTGAGAGACCCTGAATTTCGGGGGTGATGCCGAACGGTAGATTCACGGCTTGATCGTATCACGTGATACGATCAGATCATCATCGCTTGAGCTTGAAAGTTGGCTACCCGATAGCCGCTACTGAGATTGGGAGGATCGAAAAAATGAAACAACGGCCTCACCTAAGAATAGAGGGGAGACCAATGCCGCTGGGCAGCCAAAGGTAGCCCTTCCTTGGTCTAGATCAGCCGTTGATAAATCCTGCTGCTTGGCGGGCGCGCTCGTTTTCGAGGAGAGGAATCTTGTAGTCGGTTTCGATGATGACCGTGCCTGCGTGGCCGATCTTCGAGAGGGTCAGGCCATCGAATGCTGGAACGCTGGCGGCGATGGATTTGAAGAGATCCTCGATGAGGAAAGTTTCTGATTTCGTGCCGGAGATTGCGGAGATGAGATCGCGGAGGATTTCCCAATCGTCTTTTGCTTGGACCGGTGGCTCAATGGCGCGGTTGAGGCGCTGGAGGCGACCAGTGAGATTGACCATGGAGCCGCGTTTCTCAGCGAAGGCCGCGCCGGGGAGGACGAGGTTTGCTTGGTTGGCAGTCGGGTTCGCGAGGAGCGATGTCTGGAGGAGGAAATCGAGATTTGCGAGGTCTTCAGTAGTGAAACCTGCATCCGTAATGAGGTCTTCTCCGAAGACGAGTAGTGCTTTGATCTGGCCGCTTTGGACACCGGCGCGGATGGATTCGAGGGAGCCGGATGGATCGTCTAGTCCGAGGATGAGTTTCGCTCCGGTGGTATTCGGGTTGCGGTCGGCGGCGATGAGGAGGGAGTCTGCTTCGCCGGTGCGCGCAACGAGGGAAAGGTGGCGGGTGCCTACTGTTTCTTTAAGGGATTTCAGGAGGTGGAGTTCTTCGTTGGTCATGCGACCGGAGCCGATGATTGCGATTTGGTCGGCTTGGAAATTCTTCAACGCGGTAGCCGCATTCTCGTTCGCGGACTGCCAGGTGGTCGGGACGTGTTGGCCGTTCTCGAGAGCCAATGGCTCGGTGAGGCGGGTGTCGCTATCGATGTAGTGGAAGTTCAGGCGATGGGAATCTGGCATCCAGTTTGAGTTCACATCGTCGTTCTGGCGTGGCGTGATGCGGTGGATGGTGTTTTCGCGGGTGTGGATAAGGATGTTGGTTCCGGTGCCGCAGTTGACGTCGATGGACGGCGTTTCTTTAAGGAACCATACCCGCATTTGGAAACGGAAATCGTTGGAGGTAAGCGCGCCGACCGGGCAGATGTCGGCGGTATTGAGGGAGTAGTTATTATCCAGCAAGCGCCCCGGATGGACGGTGAGTGTCGTGTGTGTGCCGCGCTGGGTGAAGCCAAGGACGGGATCTTCCGCGACTTCGTCCATGAAACGGATGCAGCGGGAGCACATGATGCAGCGCTCATCATCAAGGCGGATGCGCGGGCCGATATCGATGTTCTTCGGCTTCTTCACCTTCATATCCACGAAGCGTGAAACGCCGCGTCCGAAGCCGACGGATTGCTCCTGGAGTCGGCACTCGCCTGCTTGGTCGCAGATTGGGCAGTCGAGAGGGTGATTGATCAGGAGGAATTCCATCACGCCCTCGCGGCATTTTTCGACAAGCTCTCCGGTGGTGCGGATGCCCATGTTTTCCGCGACGGTGTTGGCGCAGGAAATGGCGGGGCGTGGCATCCAACCGATGGGCTGGTAGCCGCTTTCATCTAAAGTGGGATCTTGGCCGGGAGTCGGGCGCGGAGGCATGCCCATCTGGACCAGGCACATGCGGCAGTTGCCGGGAACTGTGAGCTTGGGATGGTAGCAGTAGTAGGGGACGTCGACCTTTACCGAACGGCAGGCTTCGATCATGCGGGTACCTTTTGGGAACTGGTGCCAAACGCCGTCAATTTGCACATTTACCAAGCCTTTTTCGGCTGCAATGTCTTTGGGTAGTTTGGTTTCCGCTGTGGCCGAAGGAGTGTCGCTCATGACTGAAAAATGGAGGCAAATTAACAGGCCAGACGACCTGCGCGGACTATGCGTGCCTGCCTACGGGGCGGCAAGTGTGCTTTGTGAAATTTTTCACAAGCCGGTATTGTCTGAGAGGTGTGGATACGGAAAACGTCAACTCCTATGGTTTTACTACTGTTTCGGTGGAGTCTTCGGGGAGCCAGCAGGTTTCGACTCCTTGCTCTTCGATGAGGTTGGCTATTTCAGGATGGAGGCTGCGTAGAGATCGCGGGCTGCGGTGGGATGGGAAAGGGCGGTGTTGTTCGCTTGAGCGAAGGCGGTGTTGGCTTCTATGAAGAGATCGACCTTGTAGGGGGGAGTTCCGGCTTTGGAAGAAAAAGAGGATGAGGGCTAGGGTTGTGGGGGATGCTTTACCGCAAAGGCGCAAAAGTCGCGAAGGGGCGCAAAGGCTGGGATTGCTGGGATTGCTGGGGTTGCTGGGTTGCGTGCTGGGGTTGCTGGGCAGCAGGATGCCGCCCTCCTTGGGGCTGGGGTTGTCGCGATTTCTAAATCGCGGTTGCTTTCCTCAATCTAGGGATTGATGGAAGGTTTCCGTGTCTTTTACGGACAGGACAAATTCCTCCAGTAGTTTGATCGTCGCCTCGATGTCGTCTAGGTGGGCGGTTTCAACAACGGAGTGCATGCAGCGCAGGGGAAGTGAGACGAGGGCGCTGGGAACACCTTCGCGGGAGGTGAAAATTTTGTCGGTGTCAGTGCCGGAAAAGCGGCTGGAGGACTCGTGCTGGATATTTATTTTGCCCTTTTCGGAAACATCAATCAGTCGTTTGACGATCAGCGGGTGGTTGCAAGTTCCGTGGGTCAGGGTCGGACCCTCGCCGAGTTTCACGAGGCCGAATTTCGCAGGATCGATGCCGGGGGTGTCGGTGGCGTGTGTCACATCGAGGCAAAGGCACATTTCCGGCTTGATGCGGTAGGTGGCCATCATCGCACCGTGGCCGCCGATTTCTTCTTGGATCGCGTTCAGGCAAACGAGGGTGACGGCTGGCTTTTTACCGGAGGCGGCGATGCGCTTCATGACCTGTGCGATAATGTAACCGCCGATGCGGTTATCCAGAGCGCGGGAGATGAGTCGCTTGTGGGCGAGTTCCGCCGGGCCGTCCTGGTTTACCATGGGGTGGCCGACACGGAGACCCATTGCCGCGACTTCCTTCTCATTCGATGCGCCGACATCGACCCAGAGATTGTGCACGGCAGGAGCTTTCTCGCTGGCGAGTGAATCGCGGCGAAGGTGAATGGCGGTGTTGCCGATAATTCCTGAGACTACGCCTTTGTCGCCGAGGATGTGGACGCGACGGCCGCGGGCGGTAGCTGCATCGGAGCCTCCAACGCGGTCGATGCGGAGGAAACCTTTTTCATCGACGTGTTTGATGATGTAGCCGATCTCGTCCGCGTGGGCTTCTAGCATCACGATCTTCTTCGATTTCCCTTCAAGCGTGGCCCAGGTGGAGCCGTAGGCATCACACTCGACCTTGCTAGCGGTCTTTTTTAGGTAGTTCGCCCAGACGTTTTGCCCCGGCATTTCGAATCCGGTTGGGGATGGGGTTTCGAGCAGGGTGAAGAGGAAATCTTTGTCGGCCTTTTTCATGTGTGGATAGTTGAACCGTAAAGCCGCGAAGGCGCAAAGGGAGAATGAGAAAAAAGTAAGGATCAGGGACATTCCTGTCCCTGCTTACCGGGTTCGACAGGACAGGAATGTCCCGTCTCCTCAATCTCCAAGCCCCTGCGCGAAAATGTCCTCGGAGGAGTTTAGGATGATGAGCATGGGGCGGCAGCAGACCTCGCAGTCGTAATCGTATTCGGTAGGCATCTCGGACTCCGGCGGGATGGGGATTTCAAAGGACTCGAAACAGGTTGGGCAGGTGACGGGGGTGGTGGTCATCGGGAAAAATTCAAAATTCAAAATTCAAGGAAGAAGGAGGTTATGAAACCGGGATGATTTCGAGGGCTTCCTTACCGCCGTTAATAGCAACCGGTTGGATGCGCCTGTCGAAGGTTGCGAGCCTTGCGTTGTTGGCGACAGCCAGTGCCAGTAGGTAGAGATCAGCTACTCTGGAGGGGGAAAGCAACGAAGGATTCACTAGGACTGTATCGTCTAAAAGAGTAATTTCGTTCTGACAGCGTTCCATTTTCATCTCATTTACGAAATTGATCACCGCGGCTCGGGCTGCCGCAGTGGAGCCAAAACAGTGGGGATAGCGTGGCTGGCTCGCGATACGTATCACGCCATTCTCCACGTGCGGACAGATCAGAAAACGGGAAGTCGGATATTTCTCTAACCAACGGTGGGCGTCATCGTGATGGGCGTGGTTCTGACCATTCTAGAGCTAGAATGGTGTTTATGTCCGGAAGGAAGTGTTTTTACAGCTCGTCATAGAGTAGTTCTTCGATGATTTCGGGCGTCACTTTGCCCGCGCCTTCGATAACCGGAAAAAGAGTGATCCCGTTGCGCCTAGATACGGGTGAGCCTGACGGTGCTAAACCTTTACGAAGCATCGCAGAAACCACTTCTCCTACAGGTTTCCTCTGGCGGACTGCGAGAGATCTGGCGATTGCGAGAACATCATCGTCGATGTTGAGTGTGGTTCTCATGATTGGGAGCATCACGCATCACGCATCACGCATCAGATGTCAAGTTTCGGGGAGTTTATAGGAAGGTTCCGATTACCTCTCCAGCAGAATCTCATCCCCCAGCACCACGAGATCCACCCGACCGCTGAGCGTCTTATCTAGGAACGGGGTGTTCTCAGCTTTCGATTTCATGAAGTCCTTGGTGAAGGTTGAAGTGGCTTCGGTGTTGAAGAGGGTGAGGTTTGCGTGCTGGCCTTCTTCGATGGTCGGGACTTCGAGAGACATCATGCGGCGGGGTTGGGCGGAGTATTTTTTGACCAGGGTGTCCCAGCCGAATTTCCCGGGTTTGATGAAGTGGTGGTAGAGGGAAACGACGGCGGTATCGAGGCCGGTGATGCCGTTGGGGGCGGAGATAAAGTCTTGGGATTTTTCGAAGGGGGTGTGGGGGGCGTGGTCGGTGGCGATCATGTCGAATGTGCCGTCGAGTAGGCCTTCTAGTAGGCCTTCGTTGTCCGCTTTGCTCCGGAGGGGCGGGTTCATTTTGTAATGAGTGTCGAAGTCGGCGATGTGTTCGTCGGTGAAGAGGAGGTGGTGAGGGGAGACCTCGGCGGTGACTTTCACGTCGCCTCGGGATTTCCACCAACGGATGGTTTCCATACCCATTTTCGACGAAACGTGCTGGATGTGAATGTGCGCACCGGTGGCGTGGGCGAGGCGGATGTCACGGTCGATGATGATTTCCTCTGCGCAGGCTGGGGAGCCCTGGATGCCGAGTTTGTAGGAGACGGCTCCTTCGTTAAGAGCTCGCGGACCGGCGAGTTCCGGGACTTCGCAGTGGGAGGCGAAGAACATGTCGAACTCGGATGCGTATTGCATGGCGCGGTAGAGGATGGAGGAGTTAATGGTCGTATCGCCATCGTCTGTGAGCATTTTGACTCCCGCGTCTCGCATGCCATCGATGCCAGCGAGCTCCTTGCCCTCGCGGCCTTTGGTGACACAGCCGGAGGTATAGATGGGAATGCGGGAGTTGCGCTTTCCTGATTCGAGGATGGCGTTGACTGACGCGCCGGAATCAAGGGATGGGGAGGTGTTCGGCATCATGACAATGCCGGTAATGCCGCCGTTGATCGCAGCTTCGGATCCGGAGGCGATGTTTTCCTTCTGCTCCTGGCCTGGCTCGCGGAAATGGACGTGTGCATCGAAAAATCCGGGGCAAAGGATCTGGTTTCCGCAGTCGATTACTCGGGTGTCGTCGGAGGCGGTGAGGCCGGATCCAATTTTTTGGATGATACCGTCCTGAATGAGAACGTCGGCGGAGAGGAGGTCAGGGGAAGATTCGGAGGCGATGCGGGCGTTGCGCAGGAGGAGGTTCATGCGCTGACCATAAATTTCAAATTACAAATCTCAAACTTCAAATGAAGAGATGAGCAACAGAGTTGGAAGATAAAGCGCTAAATAAATCGAAAACCCCAATTTACCCCTAAGACTCCCGAACGATCAGAGCTCTTCCTTGAGGGTTGAAGTTTGAAATTTGAGTTTTATCTGTTCCGGAGAATCTCGTTATTGTCGCCAAGTAAGAGATTTTTGGGGCGGATTGGAGTATCCGTGTAGCCGAAGCACATGATGGCGACGCGTTCGCCTTTTTTAATTAAATGTGCAGCGCCGCCGTTGATGAGGATTTTGCCGGTGTTTGGTGGGCCTTCGAGGACGTAGGTTTCGAGGCGTGCTCCGGTGGTAATGGAGGCAACGAGGACTTTTTCTCCAGGCCAGAGGTCGGCTGCGTCCATGAGATCGCGTGGGATTTCGATACTGCCTTCATACTCCACGTCGGCCTCTGTGATGACGGCACGATGGAGTTTTGATTTCAGGACTTCGCGGATCCAAGGTTTGGATGTTGGTTCTTGGCCAGACATTTCTGTGGGGAACGAACACCTCGGGAGGCGGTTCCGTCAAGTGGAAAGAGGGAGGTAAGATGCCTCCCGAAACGGCCTGGGGCGAGGCGCCCAAGCCACTTTCACATATATTGGTAGCGGATGGCGGAGAGGGAGAGTAGGGTGGCGGTTTCCACGCGTAGGACGAGATCGCCGAGGGTGACGGGGATGAAACCGGCGGCTAGGGCGGATTCGGTTTCTTCCTGGGAAAAATCTCCTTCGGGACCAATAGCGATAGTGACGGATTGGAGGTCGGGGTGGGACTGGAGGGTTTCGCGGAAATTTAGCGGATTCTCCGCGAGGGAGGCGATGAGTTGGAGCTCGGTTTCCTGTGGTTTCGCGACCCACTGCTCGAAGGTGAGGGGATCTTCGATGACCGGAATCGTGTCTTGGCCGCATTGTTTGCAGGCTTCAAGGGCGGTGCGGCGCCATTTGTCTGCCTTGCTATCGCTAGGGCTGGCGATGGTGTGGTGGGTGACGAGAGGCTGGATTTTCGAAACGCCTAGTTCGACGGATTTCTGGACGATCCAATCCATGTTTTTTCCTTTAGGGATCGCTTGGACGAGGGTGATTTCTGGGAGGGGGATATCCTTGGATTCTGCCAGATCAAGTATGAGGGCTATCCGCTGTTTGGAAACGGAGAGGACTTTCGCCTCGGCGCGGTTTCCAAGGCCATCGAAGACCGTGATCCACTGGTCAGGCTGAATGCGGAGGACTTGGGCGAGGTGCTTGGCTTCGTCGCCTTCAAGAAACGGAGTTTCTGTCCAGGCAGAGGGGGGGAGGTAGGAGCGGGGCATGAAGAAGTGAAAAGTGCCGAGTGATCAGTGGAAGAATGGAATACTAGAGCTTGAGAAAAGTTTCTAGCATCTGCTTGCCGTGATCCGTGAGGATGGATTCGGGGTGGAACTGGACTCCGTGGACGGGGTGCTCTTTGTGCTTGAGACCCATGATTTCCTGTTCCGCTGTCCATGCAGTGATCTCTAGGCAGTCGGGGAGGGTTTCTCGTTTCACGATGAGGGAGTGGTAGCGGGTTGCCTCGAAGGGGTCGGGTAGCCCGGTGAAGACGCTGGCTCCGTTGTGGTGGATGGGCGAAGTTTTGCCGTGCATCAGTCGATCTGCCCGCACGACATCGCCACCATAAACTTGGCCGATGGACTGGTGGCCGAGGCAGACGCCGAGGATGGGAGTCGTTGCGCCAAATTCCCGGATGAGATCCATGGAAATGCCCGCCTCGTTCGGCGTGCAGGGGCCCGGGGAAATACAGATCTTTTCAGGCGCGAGGGCTCTCACCTCATCGACCGTCAGCGCGTCGTTGCGAAAAATTTTCATCTCCACTCCCAGTTCTCCAAAGTATTGGACCAGGTTGAAGGTGAAGGAATCGTAGTTATCGAGGATGAGAAGCATCTGGCGGAAACTCTAAATTTTAAACTTTAAACCTCAAGCAAGATGTGGGGAATCACAATTCCCGGACGGCTTGAGTTATCCGCTGCTTTTCTGTTCCCAAGTCTGACGAGGGAAATGAGATTGGGATATAGGGAGCGAACCTTCGCCACCCAGTTCAAAAATAATCCTGCCCACCACTTTCAGTTGCACCCGAGGTCAAGACTCGGAGTCGCGTTCTCCAGAACGTGATACGAACGGCCACTCTATCAAATGCCGTTGCTTTGCCTAGGTAGGAGAAATCGTGCCCCGAAAACTCCCATCACTACAACAGAAGGCTACGGCGCCGCAGTGAAAGTCGTGAGGTCTTCCGAGAAATTTTCCATCAGTAGTCAATCTTGAATTCCATTTGTCACCGCAGTCATTATTGGACTGTCGTGGCGAGCAGTTTCCCCCATTCCTGCCGAGCAGCCTAAGGAGTGACTGGGCCTTTAGGAGGATAGAGTGCGTGATTTAGGGTGGCGTTCTGGAGAATATCACTCCGGTTGGCGACCGAAGGTCGCTGCTACGCTTTGATCGTCTTTGCTAGGGCGATGGCCCTTCTTAGAGCCATGGATTTAGTGACTGTCTCGTTGTATTCGTAGGTGGGATCGGAGTCGGCTACGACTCCGGCTCCGGCTTGGACGTGGGCTTGGCCGTCTTTCAATAAGCACGTCCGGAGGGTGATGCAGGAGTCGTGGGAGCCATCGAAGCCGAAGTAGCCGACGGCTCCGGCGTAGGCGCAACGTTTATTTTTCTCGAGGGAGTTGATGATCTGCATGGCGCGGATCTTGGGTGCTCCGGAGACTGTCCCGGCGGGGAAGGTGGCGCGGAGGACATCGTATGCGGAGTGGTTTTCATCAAGCTCTCCGTGCACGTTTGAGACGATGTGCATCACGTGGCTGTATCGCTCGATGATCATAAAATCATCGACGATGACTTTGCCGTGTTTGGCGATGCGTCCGACATCGTTCCGCGCAAGATCGACTAGCATGAGGTGCTCGGCGCGTTCCTTGGGGTCGGCTAGGAGCTCGGCGGCTAGCGCGTCGTCTTCCTCGGGTGTTTTTCCCCTCCATCTGGTTCCGGCGATGGGGCGGATGTCGATGCGGCCTTGGACGGAGCGGACGTGGACTTCTGGGGAGGAGCCAACTAGCGCAAAGTCCTCCATCTCCAGAACGAACATGTAGGGGGAGGGGTTTACGTGGCGGAGGGCGCGGTAGAGATCAACGGGGGATTGATCGAAGGGGACGGTGAAGCGCTGGCTGGGGACGAACTGGAAGATGTCACCGGCAGCGATGAATTCCTTACCGTCGCGCACCATTTGTTCGTATTCCGCTTGGGTGGTATTGGAGCTAGCTTCTTCTTCCTCGATTTTTGATAGACCGTTGAGGGCTGGAACGTGGAGGGGGCGGTTGAGGATTTCTATGAGCGAGGCGATGCGACCTTGAGCTGCGGCGTAGGCTTCGGCAGGGGAGTTGTGTTCGTCGAGAAATGCGTTGGCGATGACTTGGAGACGGCGCAGGCGGTGATCGAAGACGAGCACGGTGTCCGCGAGCATGAAGAGTGCGTCGGGGACGCCGAGGGTGTCTTCGGGAGGCTCGCCGAGGGTTGGCTCGAACTGGCGGACGGCATCGTAGGAAAGGTAGCCTACCATGCCGCCGGAAAATGGTGGGAGGGCGGCGTTTGTGACGGGTTTGTAGGGAGCCATCTCCCGCTCAAGGGCGGCGAGGACGTCGTCGGGGGCGGTTAGGGAGCGCGACTTATTGCCGTCGGTGATGGTGATTTCTTTTCCGCGCGCGGAGAAAATTCGTTTCGGGTCTGAGCCTACGATGGACCAGCGCCCTCCCTTGTCGGTGGCCTCCGCGCTTTCCAAAAGGAATGAGTTCTTGGTATCGCGGAGCTTGATGTATGCGGAGAGCGGGGTCTCGAAATCGGCGGCAAGCTGGGTGAAGACGGGGATGACGTTTCCCTTTTCCGCAAATGTTTCGAAGGCGGAAAGGGAAGGTTCTACTGGGATGGGGCTCACGCGGGCAAACTTGAAGTTTTAAACTTTAAACTTCAAGGAAGACTTGAGGATGCTGGCTTGGGTTTTGGTGAAGAGAAACCACAGTGGACGCGGATGAAGACGGATCGCATTCCTTGTGGCTGGGCTTATGAGGAATATTGGACTTCTAGGTTCTCTCATTCCCTCAATTTCTCATTCCGGATTGCGTTTTCCGGCGACGGAGGGAAAGTAACTGCGTGGCGATTGCTTTGGAAGAATTGAAAGATGCTCTACCGGAAGGTGGCTTGTTTGGTGGTGGAAAATGGCGGTGGTCACCGGAACCTCTGCGTCTCACGGCAAGCGAGGTTAGGGAGATGACTTCGATGGGGCATCCATTGGCGAAGTTCCAGCAGGCTAGTGACCTTCTATACCGGCGGTCTGCTGCGGGAAAAATCGTTCCGTGGCTTTCGGAACTTTTGGACGAGGGTAAGCCGGACTGGCTAGCGGATCTCCAGCGCGAGGCGGGAATGTCGGAACAATTCCCGAGGGTGATACGGCCGGATCTGATTCTGGCGAAAGGGCATTTCGCGGCCACGGAGCTGGATAGTGTTCCGGGCGGGATGGGAATCACTGCCTGGCTTTCTCAAGTATATTCGAAGGCCGGCTACGAGGTTCTTGGTGGAGCGGATGGGATGGTCGAAGGGTTCCGGTCGCTTATGCCGGAAGGTGGTGATATTCTGGTTTCCGAAGAATCTGAGGACTACAGGCCGGAAATGGATTGGTTAGCCGGGCAGATGGGGGATGCATGGAGCACCGAGTCGGCAGAGGAGTATCAGGAAAAAGGCAAGGCGATTTACCGCTTTTTCGAGCTGTATGATTGGGAGGCATTGCCCTTTTTTCGTAAGCTTGCGGAGAAATCTGCTACTGGTAAAGCGAACGTGACGCCGCCATTCAAGCCACATCTTGAGGACAAACTCTGGCTTGCTTTGTTCTGGTCGCCTGCGCTGAAGAAATTCTGGGAGAAGTCGCTGAGGGGCAGCCATCTGCGTAGGTTGCGCGGGCTGATCCCATTTGGCTGGGTGCTCGATCCCGAGCCGCTTCCGCCACATGCCGCACTTCCCAGAATGAACGCTCACTCATGGGAAGAGGTTGCTGAGTTTTCCCAGAAAGAGCGGCAACTGGTGCTGAAGATCAGCGGTTTCCACGAATCGGCATGGGGCTCGAAAGGGGTGTTTATCGGTCACGACCTTTCCGCGGCAGAATGGAAGGAACGGCTTTCGACCGCTTTGGAGCAATCCAACGAACAGCCATGGATCCTGCAGGAATTTCACGAAGGTCGACGCTTCGAGCACCCGGTTTATGAAGAGGATGGCAGCGTCACGATGATGGACGTGCGAGCGCGGTTGTGTCCCTACTTTTTCACGAACACGGATGGAAAAACCACCTTCGGAGGATGCCTAGCAACGCTTGTTCCTGCCGACAAAAAGAAGATCCATGGCATGAGCGACGGAATACTGGTTCCTTGCGTGATCGAGGATTGATCAGACGTAGCCAGAATGCTCGATGGCATCGCAGATGGCTGGGAAGATCTGGCGTTTTCGCGAGACTACGCCGGGGGCTAGGTAGAGAGTCTCGTCAATGGGGGTGAAGGGGAGACTTGCGATGATTTTTTCTGGGCCGACTGCGAGGACCATGCTTTTGAGTAGGGCGACGTCGGTCACGACGAGGACGGCAATGTCGTAGCCGTTCTGGTGCTGCAGTGCGCGGAGAGCGTCTTCCATTTCCTTCCTGCGGGCTTTGAAGCCATGGAGGTCACGTTCTTCCACTTGGGAGATGCTGATGAACATGCCCTGCTCGTTAAATTCCTTGCGATCGGAATGAATGATTTTATCTGATGTTCCGTTTGCGATAAGAGAACCGACAGCGAAGAATTCCTCGGAAAATTCCTTGGCATCCACGCGGGCGATTCCGCTGAGCCAAGTGAGCATTTTCTGGTCGAGATTGGTGGTGGTTGGCGAGGTGAGGCAAAGCGTATCGGAAACGATACCGCCGCACAGGCAGAGCGCCACGCCGGGTGCTGGGATGAGATCTCGGTGGAAAAACTTCCGTGCCACAAGGGTGCAGGTGGAGCCTACTGGTTCGTTGAGGTAGCGGATCGGCTCGCGGGAAACGAGGTCGCCGGAGAGACGATGGTGGTCGATGACCTCGGTGATCGTGGCCTCGTCGATGCCGGAGATCGCTTGGGCATATTCATTGTGATCTACGAGGGCGAATCGGAGTTTCGGAGGATCAACGAGGTCTGACTTTGCGAGAACGCCGAGCATATGATCTGAGCCGATCTCCATGACGGGGAATAGATCCTGGTCGACGGCGATCAGTTGCTTGCGGATCGCCGTGACTGCGTCATTTTCCTGAACGGAAATAAAGTCGGTTTCCATCACGTGTCTGACCGTGCGGGAACAGCGGATGAGGGTGTTTGCGCTGGCGGTGTCCTGCCGGCAGCGGAGAACGACGGTGCCCTTCGCGATGGCGAAATCCATGATCTCTTGTGAAATTTGGTTACTACCAGTAACGAGCAGAGCCCGTGCGCCCATTTCGATAGCGAGGCGTTGGACGATTGGACGGTCGCCGCAGATCACAAGAAACTGGGAGATGTTTCCGTCATCGGTGGCCTCCTTGAGGCGCCCTTGGATGGTCTGCTGGGAAGATGCACCAACAAGCAAAATCAGATCTTCCTCCGCATCGTTTTCGCAAATGGTCGCCCCGTGGCTTTCCGCATCAAGTGTCGCCGCGAGATTGTTCAGTGAGGCATGAACCGTTCTGACGCTGATTTCCTCGGTGTAATCTGGGAGAAGGAGTTTCAGAAGATTGATGTATTGCAGCATGCCGACGACTTTTCCGTCCTTTTCTAATACGGGAACGCAACGGATTCCGGCAGTAAGCATTCGGTTGTAGGCGGTGAGGAAAGTGTCGCAGGGCTGCACTTGGATAACATCGCGTTTACAGGTCATTCCGGCAGTGGTTCGTGCGTCGGTCAGAAGGAGAGGTAATTCGAAACCTGCTTTTTCGAGCACCCACTTGGTTCGCTGGGAAACTTCACCACAACGCGCGGCGATTGCCTCCGGTTCTTCTCCACAAGCACGGAGTAGAGCCGCGTGGCCTATCGCCGAACATACGGCATCCGTATCAGGGTTCTTGTGACCAATGACGTAAAATAGTGACATGCGGCTTATTCTTTCCGGCAGTTAGAAAACTGCAATCCCAAACAAACACGGACTTTCACAGAGATTGCAACTTACATTCTTTCAGGACAGCGTATGCCAAGTAAACCTAGTCCCTTTTCAAGCACGTCGGAACTTAATTGGCAGAGTGCCAAGCGGCTAGCCTTAACGGAATCCTCTGATTTGAGCACCGGGCAGGATTCGAAAAAGGAGTGGAATGCGCGTGCCAGCTCAAGGAGGTAGTTCGCGAGGAGGTTAGGCCTATGGTCTTCTAAAACGAATGGGAGCACTTCGCCGAAGCGTGCGAGCAGGCGAGCGAGATGGATTTCGCCTGGTTCGTTGAGGACGACGTCTACTCCTTTGGTAGAAAATTCGCCTTCTAGTTTCCTGAAGATCGAACGGATGCGGACGTGGGAGTATTGGAGGTAGGGTGCGGTATCTCCTTGGAGGGATAGCATTCTATCCCATGAGAATACATAATCGGTGAGGCGGTTCTGGGAAAGCTCCGCGAATTTCACCGAACCGATTCCGACGATCTCTGCGATTTCCTTGGCTTCGTCTCCGACGAGATCCGGGTTCTTCTCAGCAATTGCGGCAGCTGCACGCTCAACGGATTCTTCGAGAACATCGCTGAGGCCGACGTTGTCACCGGATCGGGTTTTCATCAGCTTGCGGTCTTCTCCGAGGATAGAGCCGAAGGCGATGTGGCGGAAATCTCCGTGTTTACCCCAACGCTCCGCAGCATCGAAAAGCTGGCGGAAATGAAGTTGCTGGGGCACTCCGACTACATACCAGACTTGGTCGACATTCCACTCGTCGATGCGGTATTTGATCGTTGCAAGGTCGGTGGTAGCATAGAGGAAACCACCGTCCGCCTTGCGAATGATGGCTGGGTTATCATTCCAGCCGTCCTCGCGGTTCACTTTGAATGGATCCTCGCCGGGTGGCTTTTCGCCATCGGAAAATACACAGACTGCGCCGTTGCTCTCGCGCGCCAGTCCTTTTTCCAAAAACTCGTCAACCAGGCCGGGGAGCATGTCGTTGTAGAAACTTTCTCCCAGCCAGTGATCGAACTTTACATCGAGACGGTCGTAAATTTTCTGAAGGCCGGATTTGGAAACGTCGATGCACTTCTGCCAGATCGCGAGGTTTTCGGGATCGCCGGCCTGGAGTTTTACCAATTCAATTTTGCAGGTTTCGAGGACGGATGGGTCGGCTTTTGTGTCTACGTTGACTTGGCGATAAACCCGCACGAGTTCGGCGATGGGATCGGCTTCGAGTGCTTCCTGATCGAGCAGTGTTTTCCAACCATGCAGGATCATACCAAACTGTGTGCCCCAGTCGCCGATGTGGTTGTCTGCAATGACATCGTATCCGAGGAAACGGGCGATGCGGCACAGGGAATCACCAATGATGGTCGAGCGGATATGGCCGACGTGCATGGGCTTGGCGACGTTCGGTGCGGAGAAGTCAACCACCACACGCTTGCCTTCGCCGGGAGTTGGTGCTCCGAGCTTTGGGTCGGCCAGTAGGGACTTTACGTAATGCGCGTAGGCTTCCGGTAGGATGGTGAAATTAATAAAGCCCGGCCCGGCGATCGAACTGGTGGCGATGCCTTCGATCTCGATCACATCGAGAACCTGCTGCGCGAGGGCGCGGGGATTTGTCTTCTGCTTTTTCGCGAGAACCATCGCGGAGTTGCTTTGGTAATCGCCGAAACGGAGATCAGCAGCAGCAGCGATGTTGGGAGCAGTAGGCTCGCCCACTACTTTTTCAAGAGCGGCGGAAAGGCGGGATGCGAGGTTCTGGAGAAGGGTCATGTGGGAAAAACGCTAAAAACTGAAACGCTGAAATTTCAGATTGGAAATTCTAGCAAGGTTCTGAATCCTGGCCGATGTGAACGGGCTTGGGATCGAGGATATTGAGGACCTCGTTACGGGTTGTTGCCGTACCAAGGCTGCGGCGAACTTCGCAGTTGGTGAACATTTTCGCGATCGCGGCGAGTGTCCGGAGGTGGAGATGGTAGTCCTTGCGGGGGACGATGAAGAGGATAATGAAGTGGACCGGGGCGTTGTCGAGGGCTTCGAAATCGATTCCGGCCTTAGATCTTCCGAAGACGGCCACCACTTCCTCCATGGTGTCTGAAAAAGTATGAGGAATAGCGACTCCTGAACCGATCCCAGTGCTAATCTGCGCCTCGCGTTCTTCGAGGGCTGTGACGATGCCTGCGCGGCATGCCTTGGGGATATCCCCGCGCTCAGAAAGGAAGTCCACCAGTTCTAGAATCGCAGGCCAATGCTCGGTAGCCTTCATGTCCAGAAGGATACGGTCGATATCGAGTAGCTTGGCTAACTTCATGAGGATAAGGCGTTCAGTTCCCTGCGGAGCCGACGGAACGGGCTGCGGAAGTAGCTATCCGACGGTGCTATTGCAAGCGAATTTCCTCTCTGAAAATAGAGCCAGATCTAACAAGAATCAAACGGTTGGTTAAATTAGCAGACTTCTTAACCTTGCACGAAGCGTCTTTGGGCGGCATGGAGAGGGCAGACGAAATTTTATGAGCGCAGCGAGAAAGGAAATTATCATAGGGACAAGGGGTAGCGATCTCGCCCTTGTTCAGGCGACGACGACAGAGACCTTGCTTGGTGCTGCCTTTCCCGAAACCACTTTCCTCCGCAATGTGATCAAAACTACTGGGGATAGGCGGACGGATGTCTCGCTGGCTGAGGTCGCAAAATCGGAAGGCACTTTTGATAAAGGAGTTTTTATTAAGGAACTCGAGGAAGCGCTGGCCGATGGATCCATCGACATTGCCGTGCACAGTCTCAAGGATTTGCCCACAGTGGTGGAGAGTGAGTTTGCGATTGTTGCGACCCTCGAGCGCGCTCCGGTGCGGGATGTCCTGCTGACGAAATCCTGCGGTGGGCTGAATGCTCTCGGTGAAGGCGCTAGGGTTGGAACCAGCAGCGTCCGCCGTGCGAAGCAAATGGAGTTCCTCCGGCCTGATCTGAAAATCCTCGATCTTCGTGGAAACGTCCCTACCCGGGTCAGGAAGCTCGCGGAAACCGGTGATTACGATGCCGTCCTTCTTGCCGAGGCAGGATTGGTAAGGCTGGGATTCATTCCTGAAAGCGCTCCCGAAGGAGATGAAGTCGTGAATGGTTTTCCTGACGTCTTTGCTTACCGCTTGCCCGAGGATGAATTCTACCCGGCAGCAGGGCAGGGAGCCATCGGTCTTGAAATCAGGGCTGGAGATGTGCAATCGCTCGCTCTTGCGAAAGGGATCAATCACCCACAGACTTGGACCAAGATCACCGCCGAGCGCGAATTCTTACGTCTGCTCGACGGTGGTTGCCATACGCCAGTGGGCGTTTACTCCTACCTTGATGGCGAGGTGATCAAACTTTTTGCCCGAGTCTTTCCTGATGAAGGCGGGACACCAAAAACCGGCCAAGCCACGGGGACTGACCCGATTGCCGTAGCGCTAGAACTTTTCAATTCACTAAAATGACATCCAAAGGAATCTGTTATCTCGTCGGCGCCGGCCCCGGCGATCTCGGTCTCGTAACCCTCCGCGCCAAAGAGTGCGTGGAGATTGCCGATGTGCTCGTCTATGATGCACTCAGTAGTCCCGAACTCTTGAACTGGACCAAGCCTGGCTGCGAAAAAATCTACGTTGGAAAACGTGCTAGAGATCACTCTGTCCCGCAGGACAAGATTAACGAAATCATTGTCGAACACACCAAGAATGGAAAAGTTGTCACCCGTCTCAAAGGCGGCGACCCAATGATTTTCGCACGTGGCGGAGAAGAAGCAGCAGAGCTTGCAGATGCGGGTGTCAGGTTTGAAATTGTTCCTGGGATCAGCTCGGCCATCGGCGGCCCGGCCTATGCGGGTATCCCGGTCACGCACCGCGACCACAATACCCAGCTTACCATTTTCACCGGCCACGAGGATCCCACCAAAGGCTATTCCTCCATCGATTACGCACAGCTCGCCAAGACTCCCGGCACGAAAGTTTTTCTGATGGGGGTTGCGCGGCTCCGCGAAATCACAAGTTCGTTCATCGATAATGGGGCTGCTGCCGATACGCCTATGGCTCTCGTCCGCTGGGCGACCACTGGCTCACAATGGACGATCGAAGGGACACTGGAAACCATCGCGGACATTGCGGAGAAGGAAGGTTTTTCCTCACCAGCGGTTGCCGTGATTGGAAACGTCGTCAAAGAGCGTTCGAAGATCAATTGGTTCGAGAATCGCCCATTGTTCGGGAAGAAAATTGTCGTCACCCGCACCCGCGAGCAAGCAGGGGATCTCAGCAAGCGCCTCCAGAATCTCGGTGCAGATGTCATCGAACTGCCGACGATTCGGATTGAACTGCCGGAGGATAGGGAAGGTTTCGCAGAGGGAGTCACCCACGCACATGAATACGATTGGCTCGTCTTCACTAGCCCGAACGGTGTTGAGAAATTCTTCGATGCATTTTTCGCCACCTACGATGATGCCCGTAGTTTGGGAAATCCGAAGATCGCGGCCATCGGCCCAGGCACCGCCGCGAAAATCCGCGAATACCGTATCGGGGTGGATCTCCTTCCGGAGAAATTCGTAGCGGAAGGCCTCATCAAAGCGTTCGAGAAAATCAATGTTGAGAACCAGACCATGCTCTGGGTGAAAGCCGCCGAATCACGCGACGTGATCTATGACGGTCTGATGAAACTCGGAGCCATCGTCGATGAGTGTATTGCCTACCGTACGGTTCCGGAAATTGATGATTATACTGGCGCCCAGGCGAAGTTTCTAGAAAACGGAGCCGATATGGTTACCTTCACCTCCAGCTCTACAGCGGAGCATTTCTTCGCCCTCGGACTCGACTGGCCGGAAGAGTGTGTCGCAGCCAGTATCGGACCGGTTACTTCCGCAACACTCAAGGAACTCGACCACAAGCCCGCCGTAGAAGCTGCAAAGCACGACATTCCAGGCTTGGTGCAAGTGATCGAGGATTACTTTAAGAAATAATTCCCCAGAAATTCACGTTTCCCCGCGTCCGTTATTGGGTAAAGGTGTTTCTATGAAATACAAAACCCTCGCCGTTTTCCTCTTGTCTGTCAGCTCCGTTTTCTCTGCGGAGGATATCGGGGTTGAAGCCAAGCCTATCGAAGGTGCCGAAGTCATCTTCGATGGCAGCCGAGAGATGCTCGATAGTAAATGGACGTATTGGGAAGGGCCACGCTTTGCATCCTCACTGCCTATTAAATGGAAGATCGTCGAAGACCCTGTCGATGAGGGAACGGTTCTGATGACCGACGACCCGGTGGCAGCAGGTGGAAAATACGGAACGGCGGATGTAGTGACGAAGAAGAAGTTTACCGACTTCCGGCTCCACATCGAGTTCCTCATTACGAACAAGGGTGGTAACAGCGGAGTGTATCTACAAAATCGCTTTGAGATTCAGGTGCTCGACGGGGACAAGACGAAACATGGTATGGCGGCTGTGATCAATGAGAAGGCTGCACCATACGAGACCTACAATGGACTCAGGAAGTGGAACGCCTATGACATGGTCTTCCGTGCTGCGCGTTTCGAAGATGGCAAGATGGTCAAGAAACCACAGGTCACGATCTACTTTAACGGTGTGAAGATTCACCAGGAAGTCACGATCAACAAAGTCTGGGGCGGCCCCAACTCCGGCATTGATGGGGGGAATGACAACGGCAAAGGCATCACTGACCAAGCCGGCGGCATTAAACTTCAGTGCGAAGGTCACGATGTCCGCTATCGGAATATCTGGATCAAAGAGCTGGAGATTGGGGATGGCGGAACCGATTTTTAATCTGTAACGACAGGATTTCTTCCGTCCCTACAGGACGATTGTGTTGGATGGCTGGCTCCAGGGGGTGCACCCCTGTCTGAAATGAGGTGTCACGTTGGGACACTTCGAGTTTAGGTGAAAAAATTTCGGAGGACTCAGTCACCCAAACAGATGCCTACGGATTTCGCGGCTTGGACGACTTCGCCATCGGACTCGACTAGACGGAGCTTGTTCACCGCTTCCTCGATTGGCACAGAATCGACATGGTAGGCCTCGTAGGAGACCATGCGTCCGAATGCGCCTTCTTCCGCAAGCTTCACTGCTTTTACGCCGAAGCGCATTCCGAGGATACGGTCTAAGGCCGTGGGTGCGCCTCCACGCTGTAGATGGCCGAGTGTACAGGAGCGGGCTTCCTTTCCCGTAAGCTCTTCCAAGCGTGCTGAAATCTGCTCGCCAATTCCACCAAGGCGGACTTCGCCTGAGGTATTCTTATCTATCGTGACAAGCTCCCCATCGGGCATTTTCGCTCCCTCTGCTACGACCACCAGAGATGAGTGATAGCCTTGGGCATCGCGCTGTTTGATGAAATCCGCGACTTTTTCGAAAGAGAACGGAATCTCTGGAAGCAGGATCACATTCGCTCCGCCTGCAATTCCACCCCAGAGCGCGATCCATCCCGCATGGCGACCCATGACTTCGAGAACCATTATACGCTTATGCGATTCTGCAGTGGTGTTCAGTCGATCGAGGCCATCAACGACTGTGGTCACGGCACTGTCGAAACCGAAACTCATCGCTGTGGCTGAGAGGTCGTTGTCGATGGTTTTGGGGACTCCGACGATTGGCCAACCTGCTTTGAAAAGCTGCAGGCCGGTGGTGAGTGAACCATCTCCGCCCACGATAATGAGCGCGCGAATTTCCATCTGGTCGATGGTCTTCTTGGCTCGGTCAATGATTTCCTTGGGCACTTCCGCAACATCGCCTACCCCAATTTTTGCGGCGAAATGCCCTTTGTTGGTGCTGCCGAGAATTGTTCCTCCGAGTTTGAGGATACCAATGGTATCAGAAGGTTTCAGGACTCTGAAATCGCCGGGAGGAAGGAGGCCTTCGAAGCCGTCCCTGAAACCGATGACTTCCCAGCCAAGTTGGTGAGCGGCACCAACCACACCGTGGATGACTGCATTGAGTCCGGGGCAATCGCCGCCGCTGTTGAGGATTCCGATTCTCATAAGTTCAGTTTTGGAATAAATTATCTAGGTGCAGGGGTAGATAGGATTTCGCGTTTCTGATTTTTAATAGGAGCTCCTGCTGCTAACCACGAGTCGTAGTAAGCCCATCCGTCACGGAGAAGCTTCCGAGTGCGTCCGAAGCGGTCAGGACTGTTGAGAACGATTACGATGAGCCGGCGAGGGGTGACTCCTTTTGAACCGTCATGTTTGATACGGACTAAAGGATCGCGATCCATGCAGGTTGCTAGGCATGGGCCGGCAGCATTTGTGGTTCCCGTTTTGATGCCGAGAATTCCTTCCTCGCCGATCAGTTCGTTGGTATTGCGGAGTGTCTGTGTCCGTTTTCCTGAAACTCCATTCACTGTGATCTTGCGGGACGGCTGACGGACAATGAAGCTGATCGCGTTCCGACGCATCGCATGGATGGAGAGCCGTGCCATATCGGCGGCGGTCGAGTAACCAGGCTTGGGGTCGTTTTCAAGGCCGTGTGTGTTCACAAAGCGAGTGTTCTTCGCTAGGATGGCCTTGGACAGCTTGTTCATCTCCGCAACGAAGGCGAAGACCGGGTCTCCTTCTTTTCTCCTGCGTTCTAGAATCCTTGATCCCACGTGGTGGGCGATGCTGAGTGCTGCGATATTGTCTGAGGAAAGAAGAGCGCAGTAGAGTGCATCACGGAGCGTGAGCGTATCTCCTGGAGAAAGGCTGGCCGGGCTTGGTGTGCCGAGTTGGCTGACGATTGCTGGAACCCGTATCATATGGGCGGAAATGTCCGTGCCAGTGGCATTTGCCCAATCGAGCGCAACCATCGCAGTTGCCATTTTCGTCAAGGAGGCGACGGGGCGTTTCTTCGTGGAGTTTGCAGCTGATATGACTTTTCCGGAGTATGCTTCAACAACCATATGAGCCTCCTGAGCGAGCAGGGGGGATACCAGGGAAATAAAAATCAAGAGGAGCTTGTGCATGACTGAAAGACTAGGCGGAGAGCGGTTATATTCAAGTGCGATGCCGACTTTTCCTCAATCATGCAGCTTGCTCCAGCATCCCCTTGGCACGCGGCCAGGCGGCTGCCGCCTCGAACAGGATCCATGCCTCCAATCCGAGGGTTGCTAGGCCGATGCTAGAGAGCAGATAGTTCGGATTTTCTCCGGTAAGCCATGCCGCATCCCCGATGAAAAGTTGGGAAATCATCGCCAGGGCGGGTAGAATCAGCATAAAAGTCGCCGGAATCACAACGAACCAGATTGGGAGACTGCGCCTCCACATCCAGAAAAGAATTACCAAGAAGGCGAGTCCGCCAAGAAGCTGGTTAGTTGCTCCGAAAAGTGGCCAAAGAATCAGTCCGCCTTTCCCCAGATTGTTAAGCTCGTAAGCTGAGCCGGGTGCTGGCATGGCCGCGATGGCACCGGCGATAATAATTGCGAAAATGGTAGCGCCGTGCTTGTTTTTCAGCGGTTTGATGCCGGTTGCGGCTCCGAGTTCCTGGGTGACGTAGCGCTGGAGCCGGCAGGCGGAGTCTAGGGTTGTTGCGGCGAAGGATGCGACGAAGACGCCCATCAGTGCCGTAGCGAAGGTCGCGTTCAGTCCTAGGGCTCGGATGAAATTTGCAGAACCCTCAACGAAGGCGCCCACTTTTGAAGCGAGGCCGCCAGATGCCTCCCAGGTGGCGTAGCGGGATTGGTAGGCGGCCTCTCCTGTTAGAATCGTTCCGGTCGCTTTCCCATCAATCAGTTCTGGAACCCCGAGACCGATTCCTGCAACGCAGGCGAGGATCACCAGAACAGCCAGGAAGCCCTCAGTTAGCATCGATCCGTATCCGACGAACTGGGCATCGGTTTCACACTTCAACTGCTTCGAAGAGGTGCCGGAAGAAACGAGACAATGGAAGCCGGAGACGGCACCGCATGCGATGGTAATAAAAAGGAAGGGGAAGATCCACGGCGCACCCGGTGGTGCATTTTCTCCGAGTCGCGCTACAGGAGCAACGATTTCCAACGCCTGCTTCTGCTCACCGGCACCGAAGCCAAACAAACCGGCAATGATCAGACCAACTACAACCAGCCCAAGTGCAGAGAGAAGCTGCAGCGAATTGATGTAGTCGCGTGGTTGAAGCAGTATCCAAACGGGAAGAACCGAGGCTGCATAGGAGTAAAGGAGTAGGACGATGACCCAAGTAATTACAGGCCATGCTGCCAGTGTTGTATTGAATGCATGAAGCGGACCCCAGTCTCCGAAAGCCACACTTAGATACATGATGCTCAAGGCTGCGATCGAGGGCAGCAGGAGACTGATGCCCTTGCGGTGCAGCCATAGCCCAATCACCACGGCGATGGGAATCTGGATCAGGCATGGGAAAATCGAGGACGGAAACATTTTGAAGACCACCGCAATAACTAGCCCGAAGATCGCCAGCACGATAGTCAGTGCGAGGAAGAGGACGGAGAGAAAAAGAATACGTGTGCGCGGGGAGAGCAACCGACCGGAAATGTCACCGACGGTTTGCCCCTTGTTCCGCATCGAGATCACCAGCGACCCGAAATCATGCACCGCTCCGATGAAAATTGATCCGAAAAGAACCCACAGCAGGGCAGGGAGCCAACCCCAGATCACTGCTAGGGCAGGGCCGACAATCGGCCCGGTGCCCGCAATAGAAGTGAAATGGTGGCCGAAAACCACGCTCTTCGCCGTCGGGACGTAGTCATCGCCATCCTCAAGCTCGATGGATGGCGCTTTATTCGATGGATCGAGCTTGAAAATCTTCCGCGATAGCCATTTTCCATAGGTGTTGTAAGCGATGATGTAAGCGACAAGCGAGCCGAGCGCGATCAATAGGGTTTGCATCTCAAGTGATCAAAACGTGAAAGGAAGCGGGGGCAAAGCTTGATTTTTCCGGAGGTCGAAGAAAAATTCATTTTATCCCATGTTTTTGCTTGTCAGAACCCCGCTAAAAAAACAAATATCCCGCCCCGCGAAAGCGCCTATGGGTAGGTGGTCGAGTGGTTAAAGGCGGCAGACTGTAAATCTGCTCACGTAAGTGTACGCTGGTTCGAATCCAGCCCTGCCCACCATCCTTATTCTTAAGGACTTAGGGAGCCGAAAGGCTCCCTTTTTTGTTGTCCTGAATTTGGCTTGTCATCCTTTTGTCATCCTTTTTCAAAGTCCTACCAACCCCCTATCCTGATCTCTGCTCAGGCTCTCTCTGCTCATTGCGGGGCTGGTCAACGCCTACGAACGCAGCTCCTCCGCCCGTGCCGCCTGCCTTTTACATTACGGATACTCTTGCTCTGTCTGTGGTCTCGACTTCGAGAAGACCTACGGCCCGATTCGGCAAGGAATTCATCCATGTCCACCACCTGAAGGAGATCGCCACAATTGCACAAAAATATCAGGTCGATCCCGTTAACGATCTTCGTCCCGTCTGCCCGAACTGCCACGCCATGCTGCATCAGCACAAATCCGCTTTTTTCATCGTGGTGTTGAAGCTGGCCATTGGCTCGTCTTCAGCAGTTTCGTGATCCAGAAAGGGCTTCTTATCGAATAAAACCTTGCGAAAACATCCATAATGGATATTTTCGCGCTATTATTCAATGGAATTGAGTCAACAAAATCTGACAGAAGCCCTGCAGCTTCTGGGAAATTTGCTCGCCGCCCGGAGAGGTGAGGAGTTCTGGTTGGTCGTATGCGGCGGTTCGGCGCTGCTGGCCCAGCAGATCGTTTCCCGCTCCACTCATGACGTCGATGTCCTTGCTCTGCGGGACTGGAACGGTGGTGTGGACGGCGCGTATCCGATGCCGGAAAATCTGATGAAGGCCGCTTCCCAGGTGGCGGACGAACTCAAGCTGGACGGGAACTGGCTCAACAGCGCTTCCTCATTTCACTTTCCCGATCTGCACCTGTTGCCCGCATCCTTCTGGCAGGAGCTGGAAACCCGGGAATATGGGGACTATCTAAAAATCAGCTTCGTGACCCGCTCCGGCCAGATCCAACTCAAAACCTACGCCGCCCTGAACCGGGCGGAGCCCCGCGACCTGAACGACCTGCGCGCTCTCGCTCCCACCAGCGCCGAGACCGAAACAGCCGTCCGCTGGGTTCTCGAAAAGATGCCGGTGCTTTCCCAGCGCGCCAAACTTCCCGAAATCCTTACCCATCTAGGACATGCCCATCTCATTCCAACATTCCAGGGATAAGCTCCTCAAGCAGTTCCTCGATTTCCTGTGGCAACAGTGGTCCACTCTGGGAGTCGCCGGACAGTCTGATCGTGAGGATCCTCGCATCATCGATCCCGAGGCGCTGCTGCTCGCCACCACGCGCTTCGGACGCTATGACCCGCGCCTGCTTGACGAGGTGATTGATTGGCTGAGCTCGAACGGGAAACGCATCAACCTCCAGCGCCTGCGCCGCCTTCACGACGAGTGGCCGGTGGCCGACCTGCGCGTACTTGCCGCGATCAGCAGGGGACTTGCCGCTCAGTCGGTGATGAGGAAATGGGCCACGCTGTCCGAGCCATTACCTAGCGAGGCCGAGCCGGAGCCGCTCTTCATCAACTTCGACGGCAGCCCGCTTCCTGTTCTTCATACCCCTGACCAAAAATTCCTCCGCCATGGGCTATTGCGTGATCCCGTGGAGCGCCGCCGCATGAGCCGGCCACCGGATCCGGTGCGGACTGCGAACCTGTTGTGCTGCATGCGTGCGCTCTTCGGGGTGAACTCGCGTGCCGAAATCATGGCTTGGCTGCTTAGCCACGAGTCCGGCCATCCCGCAGCCATCGCCCGCGATACCGGCTACAACCCCAAGTCCGTCCAACACACGCTCAACGAGATGGAGGACTCCGGCCACATCCGTTCCCGCAGGGACGGGCGTGAGAAGATCTTCTGGCTGAATCCTGGCGCATCGGACTTTCTGATCAGCCACTCCCAAGTATCCGCTCCCCCGCGCTGGGTCGATTGGATGCCCGTCTTTTCCGCCATCACCACCTTCATCACCGCCATCGGGGAGCCCGGCCTCGACGACTTCCCTGAGCAAGTCCAGTCCATCCGCCTCCGCCAGGCGCTGGATGAAGCGATGCCCGCCCTCTCACGCGCCGGCCTCACCGAAAGCCTGACAGCCTCCCGGAACCTGACGGGCAAACAGCTCATCTCCGCCATCCACGCCGACCTGGAAAAACTAGAACGAACACGATAGTGGTCTTGGTCACTGATCAGCCTCAAACTCTTGGCAAGGAGTGGCTGCATTCTGCTGCCAACCGGAGCTCAGCGGAACCGGAACGAAGTGGAGATAGCCGGAGGCAAATAGAGGGCCACGAAAATCAAACCTGCCCTCAAATAAGCACGGAGGAAATAGCTAAGGAAGAGGCTAAGGTTGCTGGGCAGCAAAATGCAGCCCCTCCTTGGCATTACCCAAAAACGGCCATGCGCCTTTTTGGCTTCACAGCAAAGC
>TARA_B110000037_G_scaffold133622_1_pt1 | contig 28764 bp, 20 predicted proteins | sample TARA_B110000037 | Tara Oceans TARA_B110000037 (sample SAMEA4397196) | marine metagenome | biome: Polar Biome; feature: [MIX] marine epipelagic wind mixed layer (ENVO:01000061); material: water (ENVO:00002006), including particulate matter (ENVO:01000060) such as... | depth 10-100 m | reverse complement strand
GACGACCCCCATCCAAGGGTTGTTTGGTTTGTAGAAATGATTGAATGTCATTGTCTTCAACGGCTCTTTTTGCCATAGGTGTTTCAAAAAGACTCGGGGCGATTACGTTGATGCAAATATTGTTTGTTGCATAATAGGAGGCAATAGATTTCGAAAAACCAATAATTGCAGATTTTGCTGCGGCATAGGCATGTGTTACAAAGTATTTTGGCGAAGGCGAGTAGCCCAAAACCGACCCCATATTTAAAATTTTACCTGCGCTATTATTCTTAAGAAAGTAGTTGACAATGGCCTTATTTGAAAGCATTAAGGAAGTCAGATTTAATTCAAAAGTTTTATTCCAACCTTCTAAGGTCATTTGATCTAAAGGACCATCGCCAAACCGTCTTCCACTTCCACCTGCAACATGAAAAAGGCCGGTAATAGTTCCAAATGCACTATGAGCCATTTCAATGGCAGTATCTATAGTTTTTGGATCCGTAGCATCTCCAGCGAGGGTTAAGCAATCTTGACTTAAAAGTTGTTGCACTTTTTTACAATTTTCTTCATTTCTTCCAACTACGAGGACTTTTGCTCCACTCTCATTGAGTACCAGCGCCGCTGCAAGTCCCATGCCTGTGGTTCCTCCCATAATGATATAACTGGTGTTTTTAAAATTCATTTGGATTGATTATTTAACAATTTGAGAAACTTTACCTGTGGTTTTGTTCTTTAAAATAATTTTGAGATCGCCATTTGGAAGCACTTCTTTTTTTACCAAATAGTGAGTATCGTCGTAAGAGGTTTTTGTGACTTCAGCACTTTCATCTTCATTTCCTCTCCAATCTTCCAGAATTATAGGTTCCCAAAGTTTTGTTTTGGCAGATTTGTATGCCGCATCTAAAATAGTGTTGACTACGTAACCGTCATAAAAAGTTTCCTTTGCATCTCTCCCTTCTTCAATGGCATTGAACATATCACTAAACATATTTGGATACCCAAGATCGTGTGCTTCATCTCCAACCGGAAATAGCCAGCCTTTATTTAGTTCGGTCTTTTCTGCCACATATCCTTCGCCTTGACCAGTAGTAAACATTTCAAATCCCGTACGTAAGAAATTATTGATCCAAATGGTGCCTTCTGTTCCCATCACTTCGTCCCTAAGATCCATACCGCCTCTAAATGCCCAACTCACTTCAAATTGTCCAATAGCTCCGTTGGCATATTTAACCAATCCTATAGCGTGATCTTCAGCATCGATCGGATGTACTTGGGTATCTGCCCAACACATGACCTCTATCGGTTTTACGTCTTTGCCTATATAATTTCTACTTATTTCAACACAATGACACCCTAAATCAATGATAGCCCCACCACCAGATTTTTCTAGATCCCAAAACCAATCACTATGAGGTCCAGGATGCGCTTCTCTTGATTTTGCCCAAAGTACTTTTCCAATGCCTCCTTGCTTTACACTTTCAAGTGATTTTAAGAATTTGGGGGTATAGCACAGGTCTTCTAAATAACCGCCAAATATTCCAGCGTCTTCTACAAGATCAAGCATTCGTTTTGCTTCAGCAGCTGTTCTTCCCAATGGTTTGGTACAGATTACGTTTTTTTTAGCTTTAGCACATTTTTCAACAGCAATTTCATGAAGATGGTTGGGTAATGAAATTAAAACTACATCAACCTCCGGATGCTGTATAGCATCGTCTATGGAGTCAGTATAAACTGAAATTTTATAATCATTGGCGAATTTCTTAGCATTTTCAATATTTCTTGAATATGCAGTAATGATTTTATCAGTTCTTCTTTGGGCGTGTAAGGATTCTGCATAAAAACGGGCAATAAATCCAGAACCAAGCATGGCTATTTTCATATGTCTTTAATATTTGTTAATTCGGTCACATGCTGTTCGCTATTAATCATTCCCGTAGGTAATAAAAATCTTAACATGCTCGTTTCATGAATGTTTTTTTTATAAAAATTTATATTTTCGACAAAGTAATCATTTTAATCCCTCCATAAAAATTTGAGAATTATTTGTTATATTCAATGTTTTCATTTTTAAAAAAGAAGGCGAAGATTAGCATAACAACAAAAGCAAAAATAGCAGGGAACATCCATATTTGGTGCCAGTCATGATTATTTTGAGAGATTAAATTAGTGTCTGATATTTTTCCAGCAATCCAAAACCCAACCAACATTCCTACACCATAGGTTGCTAGGGTAATTAAACCTTGTGCGGCGCTTTTAATTTTCTGTCCAGCTTTGGAGTCTGTATAAATTTGGCCAGACACGAAAAAGAAGTCATAACAAATTCCGTGCAAACCTATTCCCAATAACAACATATAGGTGTATGCGCCAGCATTGCCGTAGGCGAATAATAGATAGCGAATAGCCCAAGCTAGCATCCCGAATAAGATTGTTTTTTTGAATCCATATTTAGTAAAAAATACGGGTAATAAAAGCATGAACAAGACTTCGGAGATTTGTCCGGTAGTCATTATACCAGTAGGGTTTTTAAGGCCGATTTCTGATAAGAACGGATTTGCATTTTGATAGTAGAAAGCCAACGGAATACAAATGAGAATTGAAGAGATAAAAAAGATGAAAAAATTTCGATCTTTTAAAAGTTTTAATGCATCTAATCCTAAAATGTCAGAGAGCGTTACTTTTTCGTTTTTGCTCACTCTTGGTGGCGTTTTTGGGAGTGTAAAACTTAAAATCCCTAATAATAACGAAGCTATCGCAGAAAGTAAGAATGTATTTTGTAACATTCCAGCTTGAATGTTTTCAGTTGAATCCCAATGAAAAATATAACTTATGGCTAATCCAGCTGCAATCCAACCTACTGTTCCCCAAACACGAACAAATGAAAATTCTTTTGCCGGATTTTTCATTTGATTAAAAGATACCGAATTCACCAATGCCAGGGTAGGCATATAGCAAATCATATATCCAAGAATGTATGGATAAAATAGCGTGAATCCATTTGTTTGAGACATTTGAAACATTAATATGGCGCCCACTAAATGAAGGACTCCAAGAATTTTTTCAGCATTAAAAAATCGATCAGCGATTAGACCAATTATGAAAGGAGCGATAATCGCTCCCCAAGATTGGGTAGAATAGGCCATTCCAGTTTCCGCTCCGGTAGCATTTAAATTATTTCCCATAAAAGTTCCTAATGTAACGAACCAGCCTCCCCAAATAAAAAATTCAAGAAACATCATAATCGAAAGTTGGGTTTTTATTATTTTTTTCATTTGGTTATTTTTAGTTAGTAAAATGTTAAATTAGTTAAAATCAACTACTATTTTGATAAAGTGGAAGAGATTCATTTAACGCAAAGGTTTTTATTCCTACTATTCTTTTTTTTTGATGTATGGTATCTTTTGAAAAAGCATCTAAATATAGATAATTATTTGATTTTATTGTGCCTATGGTTTAGGCATCTAGTCGGTGTTTTGATGAAACTTAGGAGGCGTTAAAAACATATGTAATTAATTTTCTTATTTTTACGTGCATTCAAGACTTTATGTTGAACTTTTATTGAAAATTCTCCGGCTTAAAATTTAAAATTAGTGGTGTTATGGCAGAAGTAAAAGAGAAAGGAAGTGGACGTCTACTTTCTTTAGATTTTTATAGAGGACTTACAATGTTCTTATTAATCGCAGAATTTTCACATTTATTCACATATATGGTATCTGATGAGCTTGAAGGCTCTCTCATATATCAGTTAGGAATGCAATTTCACCATGTCCAATGGGAAGGAATGCATTTTTGGGATTTGATACAACCGTTTTTTATGTTTATAGTAGGGGTGGCTATGCCAATTTCTTTTGGGAATAGAATGAAAAAAGGGGCAACATATTCAGCGTTAGGAAAGCATGCTTTGAAGAGGGCTTTTTTAATGGTGCTGCTGGGATGGGCATTGTATTGTATTGATCCAGGAAAAATTGTTTTCAGATTTCAAAATGTATTGGCACAACTGGGAGTGGCCTATGTTTTAGCGTTTTTAATTATTCGTAAGAAGCCAAGTATTCAAATAGGTTTTTCTATACTTCTAATTTTAATGAGCGAAGGACTTTATAGATTTTTCTCTTTAGAAGGATTTGATCAGGCTTTTGTTGCTGGGGAGAATTTTGGAGCTTGGTTTAATATTTTAATTGCAGGTTCTGAAGACGGAGGGCATTGGGCAATGTTTAATGCAATACCGACAGCGGCTCATACCATATGGGGCGTTTTGGCAGGGCAATTATTATTAAGCGAGATTACCAATAAGAAAAAGTTACAATTCTTAGTACTAGCAGGCACTATTGGATTAATAGTTGGTTATGGTCTTAGTGGTGTTACGCCAATTATAAAACGGATTTCAACGAGTACTTTTGTTTTTGCAAGTGGAGGTTGGTCTATTTTAGCACTGGCCTTATGTTATTGGGTTATTGACGTGAAAGGCTATAAGAAAGGAGTGTTGACTTTTGCCATTGTAGGGATGAATCCGCTGTTTATTTATCTGTTTGCTCATGTAGGAGGAGCAGATTTAATTAAAGAAATAGCGTTGCCTTTTTCAAATGCGCTATTCGGCTGGACTGGTGCTTTGGGAGCGCATATTTTATGGAGTTCCGTTGTCCTGTTTCTCTTATGGTATATATGTTATTGGATGTATAAGAATAAAATATTTATTCGAATATAGACAAGAGTCAGTAAAAAAAGTCTCGAGTTATTTAGATGAAGCCCTATGTTTGGGCTTTTAAAAGGAGGTGCTGTATGCTTTTGTGGTAAAGGTCCCTTTAAGTATTCTTTTTTCAATTCCAGCGATTGATAATGGTATTGAGTCAGGAAGTTCTTTATTTTAGATTCGTTGTGTAACAAATGGTGTAAAATAAAAAGAAGCAATCATAACAATTGCTCCTCTGAAAATAGAAAGTATGGTTAGTTGATTTCTATTTATAATCTGACACTTTTAATAGCGTATCTGCCCAATAGGAATCTTTTCTAAATTCAAATGCAGTAGGAATATAGACTCCAACAAAATCTACGTTTGCTTTTGTAGGAACTTTTAAGTCTAAACCCCAAAACACGCTATTTATTAATAGTCTTCTTGTTCCTTCAAGTAACATATCATTGGATGACCCAACAGTTGTAGTAAATACTTTTCCTTTTTTTCCGTTTGGAACTTGATATGATTTTATCCATGAAACAGGCATCATAGGGTCGTTTAGGTTTTCACCCTTTTTATTGGTAGTTGCAATCTCGTCATCCGTAGGTTTCATTCCGTAAAAAACATCCTCCTCTTGATATGCCCCTTTTCTGTTCATTACTTGTCCAAGAATTATTGGTTGAGAGTCTCCTGGCAGGGGAAGTCTAACACCGTAAACATCTGTCGAGCCCCAAACATCACCATCTTCAATACCGTTCGTAATAGGATGAGTATTGACTCCAGAGGCTACAATTCCCTTGGTGCTTTGATGTTTGTGATGGCCATGATGTGAAATCCACTTCTCACCTAAAACCAAACGTCCAAATCCACCTTTCCATTCAGATTTATCACCATTGTATCCATTACTATAGTGCTTAAATTTAGAATCCGCATCTTTTCCAAAGTTAAATGCATGCGTTGCAGTTCTAATACCTATTACTGGTTTCCCTGTTTTTAAGTAAGCATCAATATACGACATTTGACTATCGGGTAGCGCTCTAAAGCGTGTCATAATAACCATCATATCTGCATTTTCTAATACTTGTAATCCAGCAATATTTGATTTGAAATTCGCATCGATTATTCCGGGTTTTTCAGGATTTTGAGCGAATAATACGGTACAATTGAACCCATGTCTTTTAGACAGTATTTTTGCAAATTGAGGAAGTGCTTCTTCAGAACGATATTCTTCATCTCCGGAAATTAAAACAATATTTTTTCCATTTTTATTTCCTTTAACGGTTAGCCATTGTCCATCAATATTTTCAGAGATTGTAGTTTTCTGGCTATTACACGCCAAAAGGGAAAAGGATACTATTAAAATTAATATTTTTTTCATACTAGTTATTTCTTGAGTTAAATTGAGTTTGTTGTATTCAAGATTATTTCACGTGTCTAGTTTAATTCATTTTTATTTGTCACATGGTTCATCCATAAATAGCCACTCGGATATCGATTTTTTGTTATGAATGTCTCATTCCATGTTGGATTAATTTGAATCCATCCGAATAAATTTCTTCTGAAGGCGAATAATCTCTCCATACATTAATGGCGTTGGCAAATTCCGGAATAATGGTGCTAAATGCTTCAATAGTAAGCCAACCGTCATAATTTATTTCTTTAAGTGTTGTAAAGACCTCATTCCAATTTATGTTACCACTTCCAGGGGTTCCTCTATCGTTTTCACTAATGTGAACATGCTTTAAATGTGGTGCAATCGTTTTAAGGGCTTTTGCTTGACTTTTTTCTTCAATATTTGCATGGTGTGTGTCAAACATAGCACCTAGGTTAGGATGATCTACAGCGGTAACTAACGTACTTAAATCGGCCATTGTGTTGTATAGGTAGCATTCAAATCTATTCAAAGCCTCAGGAGCCAAAATGACATGAGCTGTTTTCGCATATTCAGCTGCTTTATACAGCATTTCAATACTCCATTGTCTTTCCTCTTGCGTAGGAGGCTGACGGGTAAAATGAGCAAAACTTGAATGAAAAGGGCCGCAAATTACTTCGGCATTTACTGCGGCTCCAGCATCGATAGACCATTTTAATTTGTCTAACCCAGTTTCACGTGTTTTTAAATCCGGACTTGCAATATTTTCTTCTGGTGAGAGTGACGCAACACAAGTAACTCCCATATCCATGTTTGAAAAGTGATTTCCTAATTTAGAATAATGCGCTACATTGCCTTCTCCTAAAAACAATTCAATACCATTGTATCCTGTTTTTTTTAAAGTATCAACAATACCAAAATGTTCATCTGTTACATGATTGGTCCATAGTAACATATTCATTCCTATTTTCATTCTTACTTATGGGTTTTATATTTTATAGTAACGGCTTTAGTACTGTTTTTTGTACTAAAGCCGTTACTATTTTATTTAATAATTTGATTCTTTGTAATTAACTTACGACTTCTTTTACTTTTATTTTTTTAACCCATATGAAAAGGATAATAAATAATACAATTAAAATAGCAGGGAAGATAGTCATAGTTGCTAAGGTAGCTTGTCCAGCCGCTAATTCCAGCTCATCACCTGTTAATCCACTTGCAGCTGCGGTTGCTTTATCTGAATCAATCCAACCTCCAATTATGGGTTGAAACATTGATGAAGAAAACATTCCAATAGCCCCAACGATTGACAGACCTAAAGCACCACTTTTCGGAATTTTATCTGCAATAAAACCAAGCATGTTTGGCCAGAAATAAGCAACTCCTAACGCAAAGAAGACTGCAGCAACATAAGCCATACCTCCTGTTTGAGTACTAAATAAAAACACACCTATAGTCGCCAAAACAGCGGATCCTAAAAGAACACCAGTTTGATCGAATTTTTTAACAACATCTCCACCAAAAAATCTAGCAACAGCCATTAATCCTGTTATAAGTGCTAAAATTAGCATAGGGTCTGCACCACTTTTAGAAAGTATAATACTAGTCCATTGTTGTGGGCCGAATTCTGAAATTGCAGTTAATGCCATGCAAACTATCATGAAAATAAATAATGGTGAAGCCATTGCTTTTAAATTATTTGAAAGCGACGCAGCTTCTTGAGTTTTTGCTTTTGGCCAAGATTTACCAAAGAATAAATAGGCATATATTAAAGTGGGAATTATAATTACCCAAATTTGAGTTTGCCAGCTCAATCCACCATCAGTCATAAATTTAGAGACTAAAGCTCCAATTACAATTCCTCCTGGAAACCACATATGAAAACGGTTCATCATTTTACTCATCATATTTCCTTCATATGCATCAGCAATCATTGGGTTACAAGCCGCTTCAGTACATCCATTTCCTAAACCAATTAATAAGGTAGAAATGAGTAATCCAACATAACTACCAGAATAAATTGTCATAATGATTCCAATCGCGTGCGCTAAAAACGCGAATTGCATAATTACTTTTCCTCCAACAGTGTTGTAGATTAATCCACCAATGACCATGGAAATAGGAAAACCTAAGAACCACATCATGTTGATATATCCCAATTGTTCTCCAGAAAGATTTAATTCTTCACCCAATTGTGGTAAAATACCAGCCCTTATACTAAAAGATAAAGCGGTTGTGATTAATGCAAAACAACTCGCATAAAATAGTTTTTTATTTGTAGCATTTGATTCGTTACTTGATGTTTTCATGTGTTTATTATTTATAGTTAGTTTTAATTATTTAATGTAATCGTATCAATTCAAAAAAGTCCAAGTTAATTATTTGAGTAATTTTTTCAAAGGAATTAACGATTGATTTTAGTTGAGTTTTGGTGAAAATTAAATTATAAAAAATCAATTCGAGCAAATCTAAAACTTAATGAAACTTCAAAACTCCTCTTTATTGATAAAAGGTGGTACTATTTTGTCTTAACTTAAGGGTTCGTTGGAATATTGTATGCAAAAGTATGTTACTTGAATTAAAATAAATCACTTACTAAGAAATGCTGGTCTTTATATTTAAGAGCAATTTCCTATACTCATGTGGACACATATTGGCAATTGTTTTGAATTGTTTGTTAAAATTGGAAAGTGTATTGAATCCACATTCATAACTAATCTGTGAAATATTAAAATTATCTTCAAGTAGCAGTTTTCGTGCATGCCCAATTCTGATATCATTAACAAATCGTGTAAATGTTTTATTAGCTCTAGGTTTAAAATACCTACAGAAAGAAGTTGTCGTCATATTAAGCATAGTAGCAATTTCTTCCAGAGATATTTTAGTTTTAAAATTGGTCATGACATATTCATACACAATTCTCATTTTTTCGGTATCATCACCTTTAAAAACATTTGTGTATCCAGGACTAGCAAGTAGATTGTATTCTATGCTGTTCGCCAATATGTCAATTATTTCTAGCAATTTCATAATTCGTCTAAAACCTTTTTGATCTGCAATATTTAAGATCAATTTACCTATTTGTTTGCGAGTTTCACCGTAAAATTCTAGGCCACGTATTGAGTTTGTTACCAGTTTATTGATGTTATAGAACTCTTCCTTGCTCAATAAAGATTTACTTAATAGGTTCTGGTCAAAATAAATAACTAAACCGCGCGTTGTGAGTTTGTTGTTTTTTTCAAAATAAGTTTCATCACTTCTCCATAAATGGGGCAAATTAGGTCCTGTAAAAACCAGGTCTCCTTTTTCAAATGTTTGGACATGATCTCCAACAAATCGCGTGCCGATTCCTTTTACAATAAATGATATTTGAAATTCAGGGTGAAAATGCCAACTAGGATTAAAATAAGTGTCCGTCATATCTTTAAAGATAAACGTCTCATTCGACGTAAGAGTTTGTTCTATACTTGGCTTACTCATAAATTTTCATTAGAATCAATAATTTTGCTAATTTATGATAAAAAAGTGTCACCTTTTAGCAAGAAATAGGAAATAAGTTCTACTATTCTAATTTAGATTTGTAGGATTGTATTAAAACTAACTAATATTTAAAGATTTATAAATGGGAAGAGCATTCTCAATACTTATTTTTACAGGTTTTAGCATATTATTTTTTTCTTTTAAAAGTTCCAAAACGAAGACAGTGGAATTGGAAGGGAAAGGTGTAGATTTTGTTGAAAGTGCAGATGTAATTGAAAAAGAAGAAGGTGATGCAAAAAACTATAGCGTAGTTTATAAGGGTAAAAAAGGCGTAGGTAAGGGAAAACACATTGTATTTATTTCAACGGATCACGAATATAGAGGTGAAGAGTCGCTTCCTGCATTGGCTAGAATATTAGCGAAGAGATACGGTTATACATGTACGGTAATTTGGGCCTTAGATGACAATGGGTATATTTTTCCGGGAGGTTCTACTATTAAAGGTTTGGAGGTTTTAAAGAAGGCAGATTTAATGGTAATTTTTACGCGTTTCGCGAATTTTGAAAACAAGCAAATACAACATATTAATGATTATTTGATGCGCGGAGGGTCGGTCATTGGATTGAGAACATCCACGCATGCGTTTCGTAATATGGGTAATAAGAAATGGGAGCATTATAGTTACAATTATGAGGGAGATAAATTGGCTTGGAAACATGGTTTTGGGGAAGTCGTTCTTGGAGAGACTTGGGTAGGTCATTATGGTAAGAATCATAAGCAAGCCTCTCGATTAATTGTTGAAGAAGAAAATAAATTACATCCAATAATGCGAGGAGTAGAAAGTGCTTGGGCGCAATGTGGGGGGTATAAGGCTTTTCCAGAAGGTGAAGATTTGAAGGTGTTGGCAAGGGGACGAATTTTAAATGGAATGACACAAGATTCGGAACCAGATACCACAAAAGAAGAACATCCCGTAGCTTGGGTTCGCAAGTATCAAATAGAAAATGGCGCAAGTGGTAAAGCTTTTACTACAACACATGGCGCTTCGGAAGATTTGTTGAGTGATGGATTTAGAAGAATGATGGTGAACGCTTGTCTTTGGGGAACTGGCTTAGAAACTGATATTAAAGAAAATAATAATATTGATTTTGTTGGTGAATATTCGCCAACAACATTTAACTTTAGTGGCTATAAATCTAAAGTTAAACCTTCTGATTTAGCAGGATTTAAATCGGTGATTATGCCTGGAAAAATTTTAAAGAAACAATAATATATAAAACAAGAATTATGCAAGAGAATAATTTTCCTAAACTTCATAATGCCTCTTGGCCTGGAGTTGTTGGTAAAGGGCCAGATTCTGAGCCGCCACTTTCATTAGATACAATGATTGAATTAACAGCCAATGCAGAAGTAAATGGAGTGAAGTTTGACGGGTTCGATCTTTTTTTATGTGATCCACATTTAGATATTGACGCTTCTGATGAAGATATACAAGTATTAGTAGATAAAGCGCGTGCAAAGAACCTTGAGATTGGAAGTTTGGTGGCGCCTATTTGGGCGGGAACTGGAGGAGGTTCTGCAATGGGAACCAGAGAAGAAAGAAATCAGTTTGTAACGCAGGTTCGAAAAGCAAGTAGTATAGGTAAGAAATTACGTGATTTAGGAATCCGTCCGAATGGAGTTATACGTATTGATTCATCTGTAGATCCTGAGAGTTGGGCTAAAGATCCTGAAGGAAATACCGAATTGATTGCTCAAACTTTTAGAGAGGCTTGTGATGTCGCTGCAGAATACGGAGAGTTTTTGGCTGCTGAAGGCGAAATTTGTTGGGGAGGAATGCACGGTTGGAAAACGATGATAAATACGTTAGAAGCGGTAGATAGACCAAATATTGGGTTTCAAGCAGATATGGCACATACTTTACTGTATTTATTGGGATATAACAAATCAGACGAAAGAATTTTGCCAGAAGACTTTCAATGGGAAGATAGAGCAACATTTACCGAAGGATTAAAAACATTGACTGATGCATTGCGCCCTTGGACAATAGATTTTCACGTAGCACAAAATGATGGAACGGTATTCGGTGCTGGATCCCATGATAAAACGGGAAGACATTGTCAGGCTTCAGATCCAAATGGAAAATTAGATATCCCTGTAGATGCAGGACATTGGTTACGCAATGGATCGGGAGATTTAACAAAAAAGTTCAAGCATATTTGTTGGGACGGTTGTATGTTTCCAAATGATGTGATGATGCAACCTAAAACATGGAATGATATTTTAGGTGCAATGATCAAAGTTCGTAAGCAACATGGTTGGCACGAGGCTGAGTAGTACAGTTTATTTGAAGAAATTAGCGTAGAACAAAAATATTTAAAATTAGAATGGCAACTAAAAAGATAATAAGAATAGGACTAGTAGGATACGGATTTATGGGGAGAACCCATTCTAATGCCTATAATAGAATAAGTGATTTCTTTCCAGATTTAGAATATCAACCCGTATTAAAAGCAGTTTGTGCCCGCAATGAAGAGCGCGTTCAGGCTTTTGCGGATCAATGGGGATATGAGTCTATAGAAACTGATTGGAGAAAATTAATAGCACGTGACGATATTGATGCAATCGATATTTGTACACCAAATAACATGCATGCCGAAATCGCTATAGCGGCTGCTGAAGCAGGTAAAATGGTGTTGTGTGAAAAACCTTTGGCAAGAACTGTTGCAGAGGCGCAACCGATGGTGGATGCTGTTGAAAAAGCTGGAGTAAATAATACGGTATGGTATAACTACCGTAAAGTCCCAGCAGTAACTTTAGCAAAAAAATTGATTGATGCTGGAAAACTTGGACAGGTATTTCATTACCGCGCTAATTTCTTGCAGGATTGGACCATTAGTAAAGATCTTCCACAAGGTGGAGAAGGATTATGGAGATTGGATAATGAAGCTGCGGGTTCAGGGGTAACAGGAGATTTACTAGCACACTGTATTGATACAGCTATGTGGTTAAATGGTGGGATTAAAGATGTGTCTGCTATGACTGAAACTTTTATCAAAGAACGTGTTCACACGGGAACTGGAGAAGTTCAAAAAGTAACGATTGATGATGCTTGTATATTTCACTGTCATTTTGATAATGGTTCATTAGGAGTATTTGAATCAACAAGATATGCAAGAGGGCATAAAGCGCAAAAAACTTTTGAAATCAACGGAGAGAACGCTTCTATTCGTTGGGATTTACATGATTTAAATCGTTTGGAATATTTTGATTATACAGATGAGTCTGAGTTAAGAGGGTGGCGTTCTATTCATATCACGGATGGAGATCACCCGTATATGGATAAATGGTGGGTGCCAGGATTGTCTATTGGGTATGAGCATACATTTGTACATCATGTGGCAGATTTCTTAAAGAGTTTAGAAGAGGGAACTAAATGTTCTCCTACTTTTAAAGAAGCACAAGAAACTCAAAAAGTTTGTGAGGCGGTATTAGATTCAGCAAAACAAAGAAGTTGGAAAGACACTGGAGTAACTTGGTAAATCAATAATGGTAAGAATTATGAGTGAAAATATAAAAGGATTTTGTCTTCAAGGTAGAGAAAAGATAATGCCAGGTTCAGAAGGATCGGTAATTAGAAATACCGTAGTTATTGATATGGAAATTCCTGAATTACAGGAAGGGGAAATATTAGCAAAAACATTGTATACTGGTATTTGTGGATCGGATAATAGTGCATGTATAGGAAAATCTAATTTTGATTGGGTAGAACGTCCTAGAGTGATTGGACACGAGTTTAGTGCAGAGGTATTAGAATTAGGGCCTGGAGAACATGGTGATTTGAAAGTGGGAGATATATTTACACCACTTGCGATGCTAGGTTGTCAAGATGAAGACTGTCCTGCATGTAGCGTTTCGAAATGGAATTTATGTGCTTCAAAAGAAATTATCGGGTTTCACAGAAATGGAGGTTTTGGCCAACAAGTAGTGTTGGAATCTGATAGAGTAGTTACCCTGATGGATGGATTGACTCCTGAGCAAGGTGCTTTGGTAGAACCTCTTTCTGTAGTTGTAAATGCCCTTTATAAAAAATGTAATATTCAACCAGGAGATGATGTTGTGGTTACAGGATGTGGTATCATTGGTTTGATGTCGGCTGAAGTAGCAAAAGCTGCAGGAGCACGAGTAGCAATTACGGGTATTGCACATGATAGAGATAATCGATTAAGAGTTGCAGCGGAACAAGGTTTTATGACCATTGAAGTGTCTCCTGAAAATTCTTTGACTTCTCAATTGGCCGCAGGCATAACTGATGCTGGTGGAATACCATTTGGAGGTAATGGTAAAGTTGATGTGCTCATTGAGTGTTCTGGTGTTCCACCAGTTCTTACCGAAGCGATTAATGTGGTAAGACCAGAAGGGGATATTTGTGTTATTGCAACTTACGGAAAAGAAGTAAGTATAAATGCTACGCACCTTACGAGAACTTCTTTGAATATGAGAGGATCCATGGGGTCGTGTAGAGAAGATTATATGGTGGCTCAAAAATTAATGGTAACAGGCGTTTTTCCAGCGGAGAAATATATAAACCATTACGATTTTAAAGATGTCAATCAAGCTTTTGAAGATTCGATTAAAGCGAATAACGTGAAAGCGGTTATTAAAATGAATTAATTTCTATTTAAAATAAACAATTAAATGTCTACAATATTTATAACTGGCGGTACAGGATGCATAGGTTCAGTTACAATTTATAAATTATTAGAATCTCCAGAAGTTTCTAAAATAGTGGTGGCGTCAAGATCTAATAATATAGCGCCACTAAAATTATGGTTAGGAGAAGAATTGGATCCTCGATTGGAATTTGTAACACTAGATGTTGCAGATTACGGAGCCATTGAAAAAGTGTTATTGGAAGTAAATCCAACACATATAATTCATTTGGGAGCTTATCAAAGTCCTGATTGTTCTAAATACCATATGCAAGGTATGGAGATTAATACGGGTGGTACTATGGCTTTATTTGATGTAGCAGAGAGGCTTCCAAATTTGAAACGTTTCGTATTTGCAAGTTCTGCAGCAGTGTATGGAATGAGAGCGATGTATCCAAATCCAGGTATTAAAGAAGATGCGCAATTAGCGCCGCCAAATCATTACGGTATTTGGAAATTGGCAGGGGAACATTTAGCGCGTTTGTTTTATGACAACACCAAAGTTCCTACAGTCTGTTTACGTATCAATACCACTTTTGGAAAAGGGAGAGATAAAGGAAAAACATCAGCGCCTACAAACGCATTAAAAGCGATTGCTTTAGGATCTGTTAATAAAGAATTGATGCCATTTGAAATGCCTTATGAAGGTAGAGAGAATTATCATTTTGTAGAAGATATAGGATCTTATTTTGCTGCTTGTACGTTACAAGAGTATGAAGGGTTTGGTGCTTTTAATGTAAAAGGGAAAACCATCGGTATTGAGGATTTTTTAGGAATTATTGAAGAGGAAGCAGGGAAATTAGGCTTGTCAGCATTTGTAAAACTTTCTATTGCAGAAGGTGCTGATCCAAATTTATTTGTGTCTGATTTAAGTCATGATAAAATTGATGCTACATTTAATGATTTACCATTAACTTCTATTGCCGAAGGTGTTCGATTATCTCTTATAGAATTCTTGGATATGGCAAATAAAGGCAGTTTAGATTATTCTATAAATTAATGGATATGGTTAAAATTGGATTTCTAGGAGCTGGAGATATTGCAGATTTACATGCAGAAGCAGTAAATGCTTTGCAAGGTGCTGAATTGGTAGGAATTTGGAATAGAACACATGAAAAGGCGGTTGTAAAAGCAGAAAAGTTTGGTTGTAAAATCTACGATTCCGTAGATGCATTGTTGGGTGATCCGGAAATTGATGCGGTTTTTATATTAACCAATATGGAGACGCATTGCGAGTATACGATTAGGGCGGCTCAAGCAGGGAAACATATTTTGGTAGAAAAACCAGTAGCTTCTAGCATTGCTGAATTAGAGCAAATGCAAGAAGCAATAAAACAGGCTGGAGTAAAATGTATGCCCGTACATAATTATATTTATGAGGATGGAATAAAACGTGCTCAGTCTATGATTCAAAACGGAAAATTAGGGGATATTACACAGTTTTATATGATGTATAATATTCATCATGCTGATGAAATTCGTGCTCGATATCCTGGTGTTATCCGTCAGATATTAACACACCATTCTTATACCATGTTATATTTAGCAGGACAACCTAAAACGGTTTCTTGTCTAAAATTAACAGTAGATGATACTTTGGCTCCTCAAGAGAATGTGGCTATGGCCAACATTCAAATGGAGAATGGAACACTAAGCCATTTATGCGCCAGTTTTGCCAATGATGATCATGCTGGGGATCCTTGGACATGTATTATAAAAGTAATAGGTACAAAGGGAAGTACGAGATATAGTTATAGAGATTGGGTAATTAACGATAGAAACGGACCGCACTCTCAAACGTATCAATGTTATCCAGAATCAATTAAGAATACAGCCACACACTTTATAAATAATGTATTACGTCGAGGAGAAGCACCGCTTTCTAGTTTGGAAGACGCCATTACTTGTCAGCATATTATTGAGGCCTGTGAGCAATCTGCAGACAAAGGAATACATGTGAAATTAAAATAAAAAATAAACAAACCTAATAAAAATGAAGATTATGAAAATTATCAAGAAAATGGTTTTAGGTTCCTTGGGCTTGCTGATGTCTATTTCAATGATATTATCGAGTTGTACCGCACCTAAAAACACTTTGAAAATTAGCAACGATACTCATATTGTTCTCATAGGGAATAACTTGGCTTCTCGAATGCAGAATTTCGGTTATTTCGAAACAGAAGTGCAATTGCGTTACCCAGACAGTCTATTGTTTATTAGAAATATGGGTGATGGAGGAAATACACCAGGTTTTAGACCGCATTCTTCTAGAAATTCTCCTTGGGCATTTCCAGGAGCAGAAAAATTTCAAGATGAGTTAGCTCATGAGGATAGAAGTATTGGACATTTTCCAACACCTGATGAATGGCTAACAAACCTCCAAGCCGATGTTATTATTGCCTTTTTTGGTTATAGTGAATCTTTTGATGGAGCCTCTAAGGTTGCTAATTACAAAGCAGAATTAACTGCTTTTATTGACCATACATTAAGTCAAAAATACAATGGATCAAGTGCACCACAATTAGCATTGGTTTCGCCAATCGCTTTTGAAGATTTATCTTCAAAAATGGATTTGCCAAACGGGGTAGAAGAAAATAAGAATTTAGAATTGTATACTGAGGCAATGAAAGAAGTTGCTGCAGCAAAAGGTGTTTTAATAGTTGATGTATTTAATGCTACTAAAAGTTGGTTTGCTTCTGAAAGTGAAGATTTGACGGCAGACGGATTTCAATTAAACGATTTGGGGTACCAAAGGTTTTCTAAATTATTGGTTGATGAACTTTTTGGAAAAGGACAAAACAAAGCAGAGGGGAATCGTAAATTAGTACATGAAGCCGTTCTAGAAAAGAATTGGTTCTGGCACAATGATTATAAAATTCCGAATGGAGTGCATGCTTGGGGTCGAAGATATGATCCATTTGGACCTGCTAATTATCCAATGGAAGTCTCGAAACTTAAGGAAATGGCAGCTATAAGAGATGGTGCTATCTGGAATGCGAGTCAAGGTAGGAAAACAGATGTAGCTGCTGCAGATGCAAAGACCAAAGTGCTTCCTCCTGTGGAAACTAACTATAAGCAAAGTAATAAAAATGGAGATCCAGAATATTTGTATGGAAAAGAGGCTGAAGCTGAAATTAAAGTAGCTGAGGGGTACAAGATAGAATTATTTGCATCAGAAGAAGAATTTACTGATTTAGCAAATCCTGTACAAATGTCTTTTGATAATAAAGGTAGATTATGGGTAGGAGTGATGCCAAGTTATCCTCACTATAAGCCAGGAGATACTAAACCAAATGACAAACTAATTATTTTAGAAGATACCGATAACGATGGTAAAGCAGATAAGCAAACTACTTTTGCAGATGGTTTACACTTGACTATAGGATTTGAATTTGCACCAGAAGGTGTATATGTTTCTCAAGGTACAAACTTGATATTGTTGATAGATACAGATGGTGATGATAAAGCGGATGTAAAGAAAATAATTTTAAGTGGATTTGATGATCACGATACGCACCATGCAATTAGTGCATTTGCTGCAGATCCATCAGGAGCAATTTATATGGGTGAAGGTGTTTTTTTACATACCAATGTAGAAACTGCTTATGGACCTGTAAGAGGAACGCAAGGCGGTTTTTATAGATACAGTCCGCAAAGACATCATTTAGAAAGAACGGCACAATTATCGATTCCAAACCCTTGGGGAATTGCGTTCGATGAATGGGGACAAAATTTCTATGCAGATACTTCTGGTCCTGATGTGACTTGGATGATGCCAGGAACGATTAAATCTCGTTATGGAGTAATGAATCCACGTCCAAAGAATTTAATTCAGAGAGAGCATAGAGTGCGTCCAACTTCTGGATTAGAATTTGTTTCAAGTAGACACTTTCCAGATGAAGTTCAAGGAGATTTATTAATCAATAATACAATTGGGTTCTTAGGCACGAAACAACATACAATGGTTGATGATCCAAATTCTGCAGGATTTTTAAGTAAACACCGCTTAGATTTAATAACTTCTACAGATAAGAATTTTCGTCCGGTTGATATGGAGTTTGCACCAGATGGATCTTTATATGTTATTGATTGGCACAATGTTTTAATTGGGCATATGCAGCACAACGCGAGAGATCCTTTACGTGATCATGCGCATGGTAGAATATATAGAATTACATATCCATCAAGACCATTGGTAACCCCAGCAAAAGTTGTGGATGCTACCGTTGATGAATTGTTAGAGAATTTAAAACTACCTGAATTTAGAACACGTTACAGAACTAGAAGAGAGTTACGAGGTAGAGATGTTAGCGAAGTAAGTACTAAATTAAGTGTTTGGGCAAAGGGATTGGATGAAAATGATCCAAGATTTGAACATCATTTATTAGAAGGCCTTTGGACAAGTTGGGGATTGAATAAAATTGATGCTGATTTAATGGGGCAACTATTAAATGCAAAAGATTTTAGAGCTCGTGCAGCAGCAGTAAAAGTGTTGAGATATGCTGGACACCAACTTACTAACCAAAGTGAATTGTTGTTGAAAGCAGCGCAAGATGATACTGCAAGAGTACGTTTAGAAACATTTGTCGCGGCTACTTGGTTGCCAAAAGAAATTGGGCTTCCTATTGCTGAGGAAGCAGGTAAGAAGCCTTTAGGAAAATGGATGGAAAAACCCCATGAGGCGGCTATCGCTCACCTAAACGGACACGAAGTAGGAGGAAGTTTAGAAGATGAAGTTGTAACACATCTAAAGGGTGATGCGCGTAAGCGATTTATAAAAGGTAAAGAAATTTATGGGAGAGAGGGATACTGCGCAACTTGTCATCAACCAGATGGACAAGGACTTCAAGCTTCAGGATTTCCACCAATTTCAGGTACTAAATGGGCTACAGAAAGTGAGGAGCGTTTAATTAGTTTAACGTTAAAAGGTCTTTTAGGTCCTATTGAAGTGAAAGGCAAAAAATATCCTGGTCAGGTTCCAATGACTCCTTTTGAAGGGATGTTAAATGATGAAGATATGGCATCGGTATTGACCTATGTTAGAAACTCATTTGGAAATAGAGCCTCCGCGATTACACCGGAAAAAGTGAAAGAGGTAAGAGCCAAAATCAAAGATAAAGAAGGGTTTTATAATCCCGAAGAATTATTGAAAGAGTATCCGATGAAGAAGTAAATCAATGAATAGAATCAATTGAAATGAAGAGCCCTAGAGTAACAAACTTTAGGGCTCTTTTAATGGAGAGAATAGTATTTGTGTCCATGCTATTAAAGTGTTTTTTCGTTTAAACTCTAAGTGAACTGAACACTAGCGGACGACTACTGTAAATTGGGTAAAATTATCTTGACAATATTTTTTCCCTTGCCTTCTTTTTTCATATTTACTGGTTATTATAGAATATTTATTTTTTCCTAATCAGTATTATCAGCTATTTCTTGCTCTTTATAAATATCAGAAATTCCACCAGATACAATGAATTTCATGACAACTGCCGGACTAATATTTAAAGATCTAACTTGATCTTTAGGAACAATAAACAATTCTCCAGAAAAATTATAAGAATGAGGGAAATATACAGCAACTTTATCTCTCTCGTCTATTTTGCTCAAATCTTCTTCGGTCAGAAAACCTAATTTTTCTAAATTGGATATCGGATTTACCAATACAATAACCGGTTTATTAAACTTTTTTTCTTTTCCTACAAATGCTGAAAAGAGATCATTTAATGCTGAATAAATAAGTTTTAATATGGGCGTTTTTTCGATTAAACGGTTAAATAAATTTTTGAACGGTCGGGCGAGTATGCTCCTGCCTATCATGCCAATCAATACAAGAAAGAAGAAAAGAAGAACAAGTCCTAATCCAGGAATGTCTGTTTTAAGGAACTTTTTCAAGATATCATTCAATAGATTATCAGTAAAATTGAAAATCACATAAAGAATGTATGCAGTGATTCCAATGGGTGCTATATATAGCAGACCTTGCAGGAAATAATTCGTAATTTTTTTCATAAGACAAAAATAACTGAAAGAGCGTATTTTTCCAGATATTTAAATAAATTTTTTAGTATCGTTGAAGAAATAGAGAATAGAACTCCTTTAAAAATTGAGATGTCAACACCAAATCTCTCTTAAATATTTTTCAGTAAAGGATATTAAATATGTCTTTTGATTCCCAATTTATCTGTTTATTATCAAGTTCTTTCATACTGAAATCAATACATATGCACGTTAACCCTAGAAGGGGTCAATTATTATTTACTACGAAAACTAAGCATAGTTCTCATCACATTTTCCGTACAACTTTCAATGAGAACAGCAGCATTTTTCAAGGCAGCAGGTAAATCCATAGGTTCATTTAAAATGGAATGAATGGCAGTGACTCCTTGCTTATAGATGGGTTCAATGCCTTTACCTATTTTTCCTGTAAGCACAATAACAGGAACATTGTGTTTTTTAGATAATTGTGCAATCCCTATAATAGTTTTTCCATGTAAGGTCTGTTTGTCAATTTTTCCTTCACCTGTAATTACTAAATCCGCTTCTTTTATGTACTGCTCTATTTGGAGCGTTTCTAAAATTAGTGCAATACCGTTTACGAGTTTAGCATTTAAAAAAGCCAGTAAGCCGGCACCCATACCTCCTGCTGCACCAGCACCTGGAATGGTATCAATATCTTTGTGAAGCATAGTTGATATAACCGTCGAGAGTTTTTTTAAATTATTGTCTAGGAATTCTAAATCTTCTAGACTTCCCCCTTTTTGAGCACCGTAAACATGAGATGCTCCGTTTGGTCCAGTTAAAAAGTTCGATACATCACACGCTACAATTACTTCACAGCTTTCTAGTCTTTTGTCAAATTCTGAAAGGTCTATAGTACTTAATTGATTTAAAGAACCACCGCCTTGTGTTAGTTGTTGTCCTTTTAAATTCAAAAATTTTGCACCTAGCGCTTGTAACATTCCAGTTCCTGCATCATTGGTTGCACTCCCTCCTATTCCGATAATAAACTTGCTACAACCTTTGTCTAAGGCATCTTTGATCAACTCACCTGTTCCATAGGTTGAGGTAATAAGCGGATTTTTTTCGTTTTCTTGAAGTAATTCCAAGCCAGAGGCTTTCGCCATTTCTATCACGGCCGTAGTGCCATCTGATAAAATCCCATAATTTGCGTTGATAGGCCTTTGCAGAGGATCGCTTACTATTACAGAATGAAACGTTCCTTGAAGCGGCACAACCAAACTTTCCAATAATCCCTCTCCTCCATCAGAAATAGGAATGGCGGTTAAAGTTGCGTCTGGTAGTATCTTTAAAATTCCTTTTGAAATATGCTTCGCAACCTCAGATGCGGATAAGCATTCTTTAAACGAGTCTGGTGCAATAACAATATTCATGATTTTAATAATTTGGAACTTTAAAAATAATTAAGTTTTGGAGTTTGCCGAAATATAAAGTAAACTTTCTTGATAGAAATGATACGCTCTACTAAAGGTTATATTTTTATTTAGGATATAGAAGCTACTTATTTATGAAACTATAGGAATAGTTTTAAAATAATTTGTCAAATAAAAAAATTATGTTACGAAATTCCCTAATTTAAAGTTTCTTATTATTATCTTAAAAAAATGACATGTATGAAACTTAAAGGAACCTTCTTTGTCTTAGTTAGCGTATTAATTACTGAGTGTTGTTTGGCGCAAACATCAAATGCAAATATTCTCCCGAAAGGTTTTATGGCTCTTTTTGATGGGCGTACTTTAAAAGGGTGGAAAGCTGCGAATATGGATTGGTGGACAGTAAAGGATGGAGCGATTACGGCAGAAATCACAAGTGAAAAACCCTGTAAAGATAATCAATACTTGTTTAGTGAATATGGAGTCATGGAAGATTTTGAGTTAAGACTCACGCATAGATTGGTAAGTGAACACAATGTTAATGGTGGGTTTCAATTTAGAAGTGAACATTATGAGGGTGATGATTGCAAGGGCTATCAGGTTGACAACAATACCAAAACCGATTGGTTAGTTAGACTTTATGATGAGTTTGGGCGCCATACGCTAGCGCACAGAGGAAAGAAAACTGTATTCGATGAAGATGGAAATAGATGTACAACCAATTTAAAGAAAACTCTTAAAGATCCACATTTTGAATTAGGGGATTGGCACGATTATATACTGATTTGTAAAGGTGACAAATTAACGCTGTATGTTAATGGGGTGCTGGTTGCTAAAGTAATTGACAATGACCTGAAAAATAAAGATGTATCAGGTCTCTTAGCATTACAATTACACTCTGGAAAACCAATGCTAGTGCAGTTCAAGAATATATGGTTTAAAAAATTATAATTCTTTTATAATTTAAAGTTGAATTCAAATTATTGAGTCAAAAAAATTGGTTTGTCATTTCGACGATAGCAGAAATCGCATACGATTGCTCATACAAATTTCGGGATGAGAATCCTCATCATACTTCGATCTGAACGACTCCTAATTGCCATATTCAACCTAGATATTACCCAATATTTTATCCATCACCCAAGTTGTATGGGTCGCAGTGGCCCCATTTGATGGATGTACGTAACCTTCTTGAAATAATTCCTTTTTCATATTTTCTACATGATACTTTTGAATATGCTTAGGGTGCTTTATTTCCAATACTTCTCGCTCTTCTCCGTATTTCAATACGATTGGATTCTCTTCAAAAACGGAGAATTCAATTGTGCCTTTACTTCCAAATATTTTCACATTGTCTTCCCGATAAGCGCATCCAAAATTCAAATTTGCAGTTCCCGTTACTCCATTTTCATGAAGCCAGTTTGCCGTAAATGCATCACTCACTTTATACAAACCTTGTTGATTCACCTGGATGCCAGAAACCTCTTTAATATTACCTAAATAATGAATAAATAAATCGAGTCCATGGCTTGCTAAATCGTCAAAATAGCCACCCGGAGCCATGGTTGGATCTGTTCGCCAATTTGGTGCTTCACTTAAATCAATATCATTAGGAGGCTTGCTAAAGTGCCAATCAATATGTCGTGTTTCACCAATTTCACCATCTTTCAACCATTTATTTACTTGTTCAAATCGAGGAAGGGTACGCCTATAATAGGCTACAAATAAGGGTAGATTTTTTTCGCTGAAAGCGGTCGTTATTCTCTGACTGTCTTCATATGAATTTGCCAAAGGTTTTTCAACACAACATGGTTTTCCCGCCGCTGCAACTTTAAGGGCGTATAACATGTGACTATCTGGTGGCGTTGCAATATAGACAGCATCGACTTCTGGGTCATTGATCAGTTCATCTGCATTGGTGTAGTATTTTTCGATACCGTGTCTTTTTGCGTAATCTTTAACTTTTTCCAAATTCCGTCTCATCACGGCTTGGATTTTAAACCCTGCTGTTTGACTATATGCCGGTCCGCTTTTAACTTCAGTCACATCGCCGCATCCAAGGATACCCCAACGAATTTCTTGTGTGTTCTTATTTGACATTTTCTCGTATTTTTTCTAGTTCAATCCAAAACGGAAATATTTTCTTTCCTTTAATCATATAAAAAGGAATGAGATCACAGTCCATTGCTGAAAGTGAAATATTTTTCATTTCTAGAATGTCGATAGTATCTTCATTATTCTTTTTTTGATTGATGATACCCTTTGTTTCCAAATACATTCTTCCGCCTTTTTCTATAGGTTTTATAAATTTGAATTTAACATTATAAATTCCAGAAAGAATACGCACATCCCATTTTCCAAAAACTTCTTCTTTTGCCCATATACCGCGTTCACCTCCAGCGTCATTTCTGTTCAATGTTATGGGGTTTTCATGTTCACTCCCAACAATGATTTTTTGAGGATTGATGAGGTTCTCAGAAGTGATTAATTCTTTATAAGTTTTGTCAAATTCGTCTTTTAATTCAAGTGCTTTTTTTCTTTTTTTTGTTACAATATTGTTTTGTTCATAGGGATCTTTGCGAAGGTTAAAAAATTCAAAATCTTCAATTTCAGCATCATAATCGGTCATTCCAACCAGTTTATAACCACCTTTTTGAAAGGCGATATTATTGTACAATTCTGGGTAACGTCTTGTCCAATAGAAGAACATAGATCTATCCTCCCAACTTACTTTTTCACCTTTAAGAAGCGGGACTAAACTCTTGCCATCAATTATTCTATCTTTTGGGAGCGGAACATCACATAGTTGAGCGAGTGTAGGTAAAATATCTAAATGAGCAGCAAGTGTTTCAATATCCTTATCCTTTTTTGTGAGTTTTGGATATTTTAAATAAAATGGAACTCGGACCCCACCTTGAAAAACACTGCCTTTTCGTCCTCGCATTCCCGCTATATATCTAGTTTGTTGTGGGCCGTTATCGGTCATGAAAATAACCAACGTATTTTTCTCAATTTTTAAATCTTTCAGTTTTTGAAATAGTTTCCCTAAATTATCATCAATATTAGAAACCATTGCATAGACCTTACGAGCATCTTCTTTGTCTTTCGTACTCATTTCTAAAAAGGGTCTGTCATCATTTTCAAAACCTTTTGAAGGATCAATATCTTTATACATCTGATAATATGAATCTGGAACTTGCAGAGGCGTATGGGGAGCATTGAATGATAAATAGCAAAAGAAAGGGGTGTCCTTATTCTCTTCTATAAAGTTAATAGCATTATCTGTAAAGATATCGGAACAATACCCTACATAGGATTCTTTTTGATTATTGTGCCACAGAACTGGATCAAAATAACTTCTATCTCCTTGGAAATATGTAGTAAAGTCTCCTACTTGTCCCATCCCACCCGCAAGGTGAATTAAGGATTCATCAAACCCTTGATCATTGGGTCTAGATGGATAGTTGTCTCCCAAATGCCATTTACCAAATACCCCTGTTTTGTAATCGGCTTGTTTGAGCATTTCTGCAATCGTAACTTCATTAGAAGCCATTGTAGCGCCACCGTTGTAGGTATCTCTCATTCCTGTTCGTAAAGAATAGCGGCCTGTCATTAAACTAGATCGAGTTGGAGCACACACGGGTGAAACATAAAAATTGTTAAATCGGATACTAGCGTTTCCAAAAGCATCAATTACAGGTGTTTTTACATGTGGATTTCCCGTAATTCCGAGATCTCCATAACCTTGGTCATCGGTAATTACGATGATAACATTTGGACGTTCATTTTTTTGAGCATAACAATTACCTAAAACTAGAAATAGGAAAGTTATTACGAATGGAAACCTGTTTTTTATCATTATAGTTCTTTATTTAAGCTTAAAGAGTAAGGAACGTTTTCTGGAAGACTTCCCCAGTTTTTATTCGGACTATCATTTAAGTCAAATTCAAAGCTTCCTCCATTTTGAATATCGTCATATTTGATAAAGTTGTTCGAATAATTGGCATTATTCAGTTTAGTGGACTGGATATAGAAATTAGTTTTTGAGTTGTTTTTTGAATCGATGGTAAAGGTGTTTCCATTTTCTAAACGTAGCGTTGCCTTATCAAATAATGGACTACCAATTACGTATTCATCCGCCCCAGGTGTTACAGGGTAGAATCCTAAAGCGCTAAATACATACCAAGCAGAAGTTTGTCCATTGTCTTCATCACCACAATATCCATCTGGAGTAGCAGAATATAGATTTGTTAATACTTTTCTAATTTTTTTTTGTGCTTTGTAAGGCACATTGGCGTAATTATACAAATATATCATGTGTTGTATCGGCTGATTTCCATGTGCGTAATTCCCCATATTTGCAATTTGCATTTCTCTGATTTCATGAATGGTAAACCCGTAGTACGAATCGTCAAAATCTGGAGGCATCGTAAATACATTGTCTAGTTGCCCAATAAAGGCTTCGTTCCCACCCATTAAATCAATAAGACCTTGTACATCATGAAAAACTGACCATGTGTAATGCAAACTGTTTCCTTCTGTAAATGCATCTCCCCATTTTAATGGATTAAATGGAGTTTGGAATTTGCCATTTTCATTTTTACCTCTCATCAAATTTGTTGAAGGATCAAATACATTTTTGTAATTTAAGGATTGCTTATAATATGTATTGGCAAGGTCTGTTTTTCCCAGTTTTTCAGCCATTTTTGCAATGGTGAAATCTGCATACGCATATTCTAAAGTTCTTGCTGTATTTTCTTTAATACCAATATCATAAGGGACATATCCAAGTTCGTTATAGTAGTTTAAGCCTTCTCTGCCAACCGAACTTTCTGGCCTTCCTTCTTCAACTGTGGCATTTTTTAAAATGGCTTCAAAAAGTAACTCTGCATCTTTATCTATATTACCTTTTAGAAATGCATCAGCAATAATCGGAGCAGAATTAGAACCGACCATACAATCTCTATGTCCAGGGCTCGCCCATTCTGGCAACCAGCCAGATTCTCTATAGGTATTAGCGAGTCCTTTCATAATAGTACCATTTAGTTCTGGGTACATCATGTTAAAAAATGGGTAAACCGCTCTAAACGTATCCCAAAAGCCATTATCCGTGAACATATAACCCGGTAATACTTTTCCATTGTAAGGACTGTAATGAATTACTTCATTATTTTTATCAAACTCGTAAAACTTTCTAGGGAATAGCAATACTCTGTACAAACACGAATAAAACGTTTCAATGTTATCTGTATTAGAATCTTCAACGGTTATTTTGCTCAATTCTTTTTCCCATTCATTTTTGGCTTTTTCTTTTGTTTCTTCAAATGAATCAGATCCAATTTCTCTATCTAAATTCAATTGTGCTTGTTCATGGCTTATAAATGATGAGGCTACTTTGGCATGGACTATCATTCCTTTTTTTGTTCTGAAGCCAATGATTGCTCCAACATGCTCTCCTTCACTATTTACTGAGTTTTCTTGTAACTCCCAGTCGTCAGCCCACGTATGGGTAAGTTCGAAATCGGTATCAAACTGAACCACAAAATAATTATGGAAATTATCTGGAACTCCTCCACTATTATTTCTACAATACCCAATAATTTTTCGCTCTTCAGGGATAATTTTAACCATAGAGCCTTTAAAAAAACCATCTACTAAAATATAAGATGATTCAGATTCAGGAAAAGTAAATTTAAAATGTGCTGCACGCTCTGTAGGAGTGACTTCAGCTGTAACATCATAATCAGCTAAATATACTTTGTAATGATGCGGTTTTACCGTTTCTGCTTTATGAGAAAACCAAGATTCGCGCTCATCTTCTTTATATTTCAATTCTCCGGTAACAGGCATCAAAGAAAATGCTGCATAATCATTGATCCAAGGGCTTGGTTGATGTGTTTGTTTTATTCCTCTAATTTTATTTTCATTATATTTATAGGTCCATCCGTCTCCCATTTTCGAGGTCATAGGTGTCCAGAAATTCATACCCCAAGGAGTTGCAATTGCGGGATACGTATTTCCATTTGATAAACTGTGTTTAGAATCTGTTCCCATTAATGGGTTAACGTAATCAACTAAAGAAATATCATTAGAAGTTGTAACATTGATCTTTTTCTCTTCTGTTGTACATCCTATTAGTAATGTAAGTGCAAGTGCGAACAGTGTTATTTTATTTTTCATTTGTTTTGTTTTTTTGAATGTCACAAATATAGCTTGAATTCGTGGCTATTCATAAAGACCTGTATTTCCTTTTTCCAGAAGAGGAGTCAATTCATTAACTAACTCAGGAAAATGGGAAGCAATATTTTTAGTTTCCAACGGATCGTTAAGGTGATCATACAATTCAATAGTTGGATCTTGCTTACGGTAATATTTTGTCAATCGATATCGGTTCGTTCTTAATGTGATGCCATTTTTAAAATAACTATAAGCCACATTATTTTTAGAGGTGTTCCTTGTGTCAATTAAGTTCACAAAACTTTCACCATCTAATTGCTGAGGTGTTTCTACACCACAAAGTTCAAGTAGCGTAGGGTAGATGTCTACCGTTTCAACGATCGATTTTTGTAAAAATCCTTGATTCTTTTTACCGGGTACTTTGAAAACCAGCGCGCTATTCAAAGCATTTTCAAAAATGGTGTGCTTTCCCCAAACTTGTTGATCTCCTAAGTGCCATCCATGATCGCCCCAAATAACGATAATCGTATTTTCGTCTAATCCAAGCGCTTTGACTTCGTTCATTAAAAGGCCGACTTGCGCATCAATATAACTGACCGCCGCGTAATAAGCGTGTGTAACTTTTCTTGCATAAGCATTCGATATCGGTTCGTTCAGTTTAGCCTTTTCTTCACCTAAAGCATACCCGTTAAATTCACCACTGTTATGCAAACTATGTAAGTTTACATTTGCTGGAATAGTCGGATTCGGAGAAATTGGGATAGTCTCAGGATCATATAAATCCCAATATTTTTTTGGAGCATTAAAAGGTAAATGTGGTTTAAAAAATCCAACTCCTAAGAAAAAGGGTTTCGGATTATCTTTTAACTCTTTTAGTTTTGAAATAGCCAGTTTTGTTGTTAACCCATCTGGATATCCATCATCATCAACTTCACCAGCTTCGTATGGCTTCACTTGTCTTTTCATACTTTGACGGTTTTCACCATT
>TARA_B110000037_G_scaffold223175_1_pt1 | contig 28962 bp, 25 predicted proteins | sample TARA_B110000037 | Tara Oceans TARA_B110000037 (sample SAMEA4397196) | marine metagenome | biome: Polar Biome; feature: [MIX] marine epipelagic wind mixed layer (ENVO:01000061); material: water (ENVO:00002006), including particulate matter (ENVO:01000060) such as... | depth 10-100 m | reverse complement strand
TTAACCTTGGCGCATATATTATTGAAAATAAAATTGCTGAAGCAGACGTAATTAATTTTAATACATTATTAAATGGAAAATAATTCTGAGGCTGAAATCGCCGCATTAGTAAGCCTGCATGAACTATTGCCCCATCCTGAAGGTGGTTATTATAAAGAACTGTACAGAAGTGAGGGCGTAATTTCTGCGGAAGAGCTATCACCGAAGTTTAACGGATCGAGAAATTATTGCACTAGCATTTATTTTTTATTAACCTCTTCAAATTTTTCAGGCTTTCATAGAATTAAGCAGGATGAAGTGTGGCATTTTTATCATGGTTCTCCCCTAACGGTTCATGTAATTGACATGGAAGGGAAATATACGGCGCATAAGGTTGGCTTTAGCTTGAGTGAGAATTTGGCGCCACAATTAGTTGTTCCTGCAGGATGTTGGTTCGCTTCAAGTGTGGAAGAAGGGAATTCCTTTTCTTTTGTGGGTTGCACAGTCGCGCCAGGTTTTGATTTTGCCGACTTTGAATTAGCTGAGCGAGATAGTTTGAGTCAGGTCTATCCTCAGCATGCAGAAATTATCCGTGCGTTAACGAGAATCTAATTTTTGTATCAATCTTCAATTACCAAATAATCAAAGAATGGATCTTTGATACTTTTCACAAGATCTTCGTTCGCAAAAGGAAACTGAATCATGAGCGTATACATAGAATTGCCATGTAAAGCATACTTGCCAAATGCAGCTGTTCTAAAAGACGTTTGGTGAAAACTAACTGCCGTATAGTTGTTTTGTGAATAATGGGCTACCTGTGACACTGGCGTTGTTGGTTTATCTAGTTTTGAAATCAATTGATTTAGATTAACGGGTGCGTCTTTCAGGTTTTCCGCTTGTAAAATAGTAAATGTCACGCCCTCGTCAGATTCACCGGTTATATAAAAACTTTCATAATCATTCACTTTTACCGTATAATCGTTAAAAGGAATTGGCATTAGTACGGAGAAGTTACCTTGCATAGATTTGGCGTAATACCATCCAGACTGATCAACCGTGGTATCTTGAAGTCGGTGGATTTCTGCATTCGGGTCTAGTTCAGGATTATATTGCTCTTGACTCCGATTACAAGAAATTATAAGCCCTAAAGCAATTATGTAAAAGAGATACTTAGGATATGGCATGCTTAGGTATTTTAATCTTGCAATGATATATGAATGTGATACGTGAATATTGTACAAACGTTTCGTCGACTAGTGAGCCGTTAAAAACTGATAGCAAAATACAGGGGAATACGGAAAGGTTGAGACAAAAAAAGAAGCGTTTTGTTCTAACAACAAAACGCCTCTACCTAATTTTTAGCTATGAAACTAAAATTATTTTAAATTCTTCTATTGCAAGAAGAATATATATAATTCTCATTAATTCCTGTATAAATTTACAGTACCTTTTCCGATAAATCAACGATTGTCGATAACTTGTTAATAAAAGTCGATAAACGACATAAAAAAAAATGCCCACTTGAGACCAAGTGGGCATTTTTGTAATTTATTTTGTGGGGATTAGAATTCTACTGTGAACTCTACCCTTCTGTTTTCAGCTCTACCTATACTAGTATCGTTAGTTGCTTTAGGGATCGTTTCACCGAATCCTCTAGAAGTTAATCTTAAACCTTCAACACCCTTATCAACTAGGTACTTCTTAACTGCCGCAGCTCTCTTCTCAGAAAGTATTTGGTTCTTAGCATCATCACCTTGAGAATCAGTATGTCCGTCAATTACTAACTTGTACGTCGGGTTTTCTTTCATAATGTCAACAACATTATTCAAGATACCGTAAGAACGTGTTTTAATTACATCTCTTCCAGATTCGAATTGAATTCCTTTTAATGCTTTTTCAAACACTTCTTGAGTTTCAACTGCAATCTCAGGACAACCCATGTTAGATTCAACTCCTGGGATAGTAGGACACTTATCATCAGCATCTGTAATACCATCACCATCAGTATCAGGACAACCTTTCAACTCTTTAATTCCTGCCACTGTAGGACAAGCATCTTCAGAATCAATGATGTTATCACCGTCTGTATCAGGACATCCGTCGAATTTCTCTAAACCTGGAGTATCAGGACAGTTATCTTCGTCATCAACGATTCCGTCAAGATCTCTATCAGGACAACCCATTGCAGATTTAACACCAGGTACTTCTGGACATTCATCTTCTGAATCTTGGATTCCGTCACCATCAGTATCAGGACAACCTTCGAATTCTTCAACTCCAGGAACCTCAGGACACTTATCTAAGTAATCAGCAATTCCATCACCGTCAGTATCAATTGGACAACCTGCGTCATCAACAGATACACCATCAGGAGTTCCAGGACAATCATCTTTCTTATCAGTAACACCATCTTTATCTTCATCAGTCGCTTGACCAATTAAATAAACGATTCCACCTTGGTGAATCATGAATTGATCCCAACCAGCAGAGAATCCAGCGTAACCATCTTTAGAATCACCATTTGTGTGAGCATATAACAATGTATAGTTAATACCCCACTTAGGGAAAATCATATATGTTGCACCTGCAGCAGCGTTCAACGTAAAATCCGTTTGAGGAACTGTATTAAAAGCAACGTCTGTGAAAATACTAACGTTAGCATAATCAGCAAGTCCAAGTCCTACAGATACGAAGGGTTGAATTTTTGATGTTTCTTTTAATATAAATCCGTTATGGAATTTGAAACGAATTTGAGCGTTAGCTTGAAACAAGTTAGCACCAAAACTTGGTCCAACTGCTTGATCATATCCAATTCCGCCGTATGTGCAAGAAGCAGCAACGTCAAACATTGGTGTTAGATAGTAGCTAAATGTTAATCCTCCTTGATTTCTGGCAGTTTTACCAATATCAAAAAACTCAGCATTCAAATCACCGTAGTAATCAGAAATCCCTAGGTGTGCACCTATTCCGAATCTCTGCTCAGCATTTTGTCCGAAAGAAGTACTTGACATTACAAGTGCTGCTAATAGACTTAAAAATCCAATTTTCATTTTCATAGTTTAATAAATTAATCACTCACAAATTTAAAGAAATAATTCATTATTGTTAAATCATTCGGTATTTAAACGGTTATTTCCGTCGAATTGCACTCTTTTTTTGTTTTAAAAACTTACTGATTTATTAAAATTTGAGTAAATGATATGCTTCCAACTAATTAAAATACAGTAGATTAACTCAAAACATGTTAATAAATTTGTTCTCCAAAAAAAAATGTTGATAAAATCATAATAAAATCTAGTTACATACGTTCAGGAACGTCAATTCCCAACAAAAACATAGTTGATTTTATTACCTTCGCCACATTACGACTTAATTCAAGCCGCATTCCCATGAGATCAGCATCCTCTTCTTTAAAAACGCTAACACTTTGCCAAAAGGCATTATAAGTCTTTCCTAAGTCAAAGGCATAATTCGCAATAATGGCAGGTGAATAGTCATCTCCAGCAGTTTTAACAACCTCCGGATAGTCGGCCAGTTTCTTCAATATTTCTCGTTCAACAGGGTGTAACTGAAGATTTAATTTTACGCCTTCTCCACTTAGATCGCCAGCCTTGCGCAATAATGAGCAAATACGTGCATGTACATATTGTATGAAAGGACCTGTGTTGCCTTGCAATTCAACCGATTCTTCTGGATTAAAGGTCATCCGTTTTGCTGGATCAACCTTGAGTAAATAATATTTCAAGCCTCCTAAGCCGATCATATGATACAGCTGATTCTTTTCATCCGCTGTCATTCCCTCTATATGTCCACGTTCCTCCGTCATTTCTTTTGCAGTAAGCACTACCTCGCTCACTAAATCATCTGCATCAACCACTGTGCCTTCGCGCGACTTCATTCGACCAACTTCACCTTTATCATTACGTAAATCAACCATTCCGTATGAAATGTGATGACAATTCTGCGCCCAATCATAGCCCATTTTTTGAAGTATTAAGAACAATACTTTAAAATGATAATCTTGTTCATTACCCACCGTATATGCAATTCCTCTTAAATCTGGATAATCTTGCATACGCAATTGAGCAGTTCCAACATCTTGGGTCATGTAAACCGCCGTGCCATCTCCTCGCAATACTAATTTCTCATCCAATCCATCAGCAGTAAGATCAATCCAAACTGAGCCATCTTCTTTTTTAAAGAGAATACCTTTATTTAATCCATCTTCAACCATTTCCTTACCTATTATATAGGTGTCAGACTCATAATACAACTTATCAAACGAAACCTGCATGGCTTTATAGGTATCTTCAAACCCTTTATACACCCAACCGTTCATTTTCTGCCAAAGCCCATAAACATGCGCATCTTTCTTTTCCCATTTCACAAGCATGTCTTTTACATCTTGCATGATGGGCGTGGCATTATTCGCCAGTTTTTTAATTTTATCAGCAAGACCTTTTTTCGCCTTTTCGTCGTCCTTAGCAGCATACGCTTGGGCTAATCGGGCATACTCGGCTTCAAAAGCCTCACTTCCTCCAAATTTCCCTTTTTCCCAGTTTTCAATCACCACTAAGGTTTCTGCTTTCAATACTTTGTCAAATTTAACATAGTATTGCCCAACAAACTTATCCCCTTTCATTCCTGCTGACTCAGGCGTATTCTCTTCACCAAAACGCTCCCAGGCTAACATACTTTTACAAATATGAATGCCACGGTCATTTACAATTTGAGTTTTTACAACCTTATGTCCATTGGCCTCAAGAATACGAGAAACTGAAAATCCTAAAAAATTATTTCTTAAATGACCTAAGTGAAGCGGTTTATTGGTGTTAGGTGAAGAGTATTCTACCATCAAACGCGAATCTTTGTCGGGTCGATTGCCATAATTGGGTTGCACAGCAATTTCATTTAAGATATTCAACCAATATGAATCGGCAATTACCAAATTTAAAAATCCTTGAACGGCATTAAAACCAGTAATCAGATCAATTTCTGCCGTTAATAACTCCCCTAATTCTTGACCCACCATTTGCGGTGCTTTTTTTGCCATCTTCACAAAAGGAAAAACAACTAAAGTAATGTCTCCTTCAAAGTCTTTTTTTGTTTTTTGAAACTGGATCATTTTTTCTCCAATTTCGATTGCATAATGTTTTGTCAATAATTCTTTGACTATGCTGGTTAAATGATTTTCTAAATTCATTTAAAATCTTTTTTCTATTGTTACGGCGCATTGACTTAGGATATCATAAGCCACCTCTGCCATTTTATTTATTTTATTGTCGAGACAAGGATTAATTTCAACCATTTCTACACAGCAGGTTTTATCCCATGATGCAAATTCACAAACAAAATAGTTTGCCTCTTCTGGTGTCAATCCATGCTCAACGGGCGTACCCGTTCCTTTTGAAACAAGTATCGAGTCCATGCTATCCACATCAAATGAAACATAGACAATGTCGCAAGAAGTCATCCTCTCTTTAATCTCTTCACTCACTTGCTGCATCCCCTTTGCCCTAACCTCATCCACTGTATAATTTTTGATTTGGTTACGGGCCATAAAATCATCTTCCGGTTTTTCAGTATCACGCAAGCTTACATAGACCAAATCCTCTTTTAATAATTTAGGAGAATCATGACCAATATTTTTCAATTCTTCCCACATTTCAATCACGTCTGGCGCAGGATTGTTTAACTGACACTCTAAATTATCAACACCAAGTGCTACAGCAAGTGGCATGCCATGAACATTGCCAGATGGAGTTGTGTAGGGCGTGTGCAAATCAGCATGGGCGTCTATCCAAATCACACCTAGGCGTTTATTTGGATGTGCTTTTTTAATGCCTGAAATTGTTCCGGCCGCACATGAATGATCGCCTGATAACACCAATGGAAAATCGTTATTTTTATAAACGAAGTCAAGAATATCAACTGTATTTTGAAAGACCTCAGCCAAGCCGTCAATTCGTTTTGCATGCGAATAAGCGGTTGGAAAATCTAACATTTCATTTCGCTCACCAACATAAAAACGTTCGTATTGACCAAAGAAATCTTCGTTTCTTTGACGGGCAACAACATGTAACGCGCCGATACCTAAACTTGCTCCTCTAGTACCTGCTCCTAATTCTGACGTATTTTCAACCAATTTTATTTCTTGCATCTCGCTAAATTATGGTGCAAATTTAGTTTTTTAAAGGGAATTCTTTTCGACTTGACAAGATTTAATCTTGCCTTTTTTGAATGGCTTCCTTCTACGTAGAATGGATGTTTAGAAAAGTGGTCCATTCCATAAACTAATCTATACCAACCATTTAATTCATTTAAATTAAAATAATACTTTAAACTCAAATGTTTGACTCCAATCAATATCTGTGAGAAAATATACTTTATCGTAGAAAATTATATCTTTGTCGAAGGTATTCACTAAAATATCCTAACACCAATGAAAAAAATTCTTTTTCTTTTTGCTCCCTTACTCCTGCTCGTTACTTCTTGTAAGCCAGATAAGTTACAAGAGGGTGAAATTGAATATGCAATTACTTATCCGAACTCAGAGATTTCAGGTTTTATGCAAGCTATATTGCCAGAAACAATGACAATTACGTTTAAAGGGACTAAAATGAAAACCACAATTGCACGTGGAGAAATTTTCACGACCGAAATTATTTCGGACGAGGCCGATCGTTTAATAGAAATGCGATTAGATTTTGGTGCTAGCCTGCTTTATGCTAATTGTAACGAAAACGAAGTGCAGGAATTAATTTCCTCGCAACCAGAATATAAAGTAAAGGCATTGGGCGCATCTGACAGCTTAGCAGGCATGTATTCCACGTCATACAGTATAGAAGGAGCCAATGACACCATTACGCGTTCAGATGCTTGGTTTACAGAAGATTTAATAATGACAGATGCTTATTGGTTCACACCCTATGCAGACACAAAAGGAACCCCTGTAATTTATGACGCAGAACGCTATGGCATGATGATGCATATTGAAGCGGTAAAAATTACAAAACGTGAAGTGCTAGACACAGAATTCGATCGTGACCCAGAACTAGTAGAAATTACTTTTGAAGATTACGAAAAAGAAGTTCAGGCTTTGTTTGATTTACTCATGGAGTAACAACTTACTGAATCACCAATTTTTTCTTGATGGATTGTTTTGCATCCACCACATTAACCAAATAAGTGCCTTTAGCATATTTGCTTAAATCTACAACTATACTATTTGATGAGGGTTTGAAACTAGCAAGTTGTTCGCCAGTTAAATTGTATATAACGATTGTGGCTTGTTTCAAATCATGCGCAGATAAACTTCCCAAATTAATAAGCACATTACCATTTGTTGGATTCGGGTAAATCGAAAAATCTCTCACGAGTTCATTTGGTTGAATACCAATATTATTCTTTGGTACAGATTCATAAAGTATGACCCCACCTCGGCGGTTTCCTAAAACCATTTCAAAACGATCATCACCATTAAGGTTTGCAATTGCAGGAGCCGTATAGGTTCCTGGATCCAAGTTGTCTAAGTTTGAATCAATCAAATGGAAAGTACCATCTAAATTACCTTCTACATTATCATAATAATAAATGTTCCCACGTTTGGAACCAACGATCAACTGATATTCTCCATCCAAATCAACAAATTGAACGACAGCGTGACCTTGAATAAATCCATCTCCAGATACATCCACACCGCCGAGTTCATTTGTCACATGTTCAAAATTATAAGTGCCTATTCCTGTATTTTCTAAATACTGTAGTTTCCCCGTTCTTCTTCCAATCACTAAATCTAAATCACCGTCGCGGTCAAGATCTTTAAGTAGTGGATAGGAATAAGTGCCTTGAAAAATATCGGTTCCTTCGCTATCTTCTAAGGTAACGAAAGTATCAAATATTGCTGGGCTTCCAGCTCCACCTGTATTTTCAAAATAATAACAATAGCCCTCATACTCTCCCATAATCATATCTTCATCACCGTCTCCATCTAAGTCGCCAAAGGTTGGATAAAAAGCCAATGTATTTCCAATTTCCATAGTGGATAAGTCTTGATAATCACCTGTTATAAATTCAAACTTTGGCGCGTCTTCTGTTCCAATGTTTTCATAATAGGCAATTTTACATTTTTGATTTCCTGACAAGGTATCGTATCTGCCAGCACTGCTCAACAATAAATCCAATAATCCGTCCCCATTATGGTCGAAAAACACGGGTAAGGATGAAGTGCCATTTTCAATCATATCTCCTTGCAAAAAATCAGGTTCTTCATAAATGAACTCAGGCTCTAAATCTTCTCCAATATTCATGTAGCGCCAAACACTCTCTGCATTTTCGGATCCTGACTGAACATTAGGCGCAACAATTAAGTCGCGAATGCCATCATTATTTAGATCTACATGAAAAGCTGCTGGAAAGACTGCCAAATCGACTGGTACAGAGTTGGACGGAAATTCCAAATCTTGTTCGTCCATTCCTGAATCTGCATTTACTTCTTCGCCAGAATTCATTAAAAGCACTAAGTTTTTATAGGCCACATCTCCTAAAACCAAATCCATAACACCTGAGTTATCCATATCTAATGCTAGAACAGAAGAACCTTTGTGACGGTCTTGACGGGTATCTTCCGTGTCTTCAATAACCGCGAACTCATCCGACAAATCAACCGCACGGCATGGAAAAAGAGTTGTATCCCATAACGTTACTTCGTTTGTTGCGGCGTCTTCTCTAAATTTACCCCAACAAATATTCTTGGTTTCAAAGTCTAAAGAATCGCAGTTGCCATACAACTCCATACTTAAATTTTTATGATACTCTACTGAAATTCCTGAAACGCCAAACGCTAAAATATCTTTATCCCCATCCCCGTCAATATCAACAATGGCTGGAATATCCTGCTCGCTTAAGAACATATATGAATCTCCGCCATAGATCTCAGAAGACAATAATGGTACGACTATTTCAAATGAGTTACCCCCATCTTCATCTCCCGTATTTCTATAAATGGTTGTGCCGCCAATCGCGTATGTAAATATATCTTCAAGTCCGTCGCAATCATAATCTACGAGCAAGGTCCAATCATGCATATTTGTTGGAAAGTCCTTCTCATATTCAGGTGCATATTCATAATCCGTTTCGCCTGGTCCTCCTTTTTGCAAAAAGGTCATTACTTTATTGCAAGTACGGTCGAAAACAAACAAATCATCAACTCCATCAAAATCAAGATCAATTGACGAAAATTGGCAAAAATCCATTCCACCAACCCATGGAGCCTTCTGACTTTCTCCATCTTTAATTACATCAATAGCACCATTGCGTTCGAAACCAAATTGCCCATAACCAATGAATGAAATAATACTTAAAACAAGAAGGAAACTATTTTTAAACATAAATGAATTCTTTGTTCTTAAACTGGGACTAAGCTATTCGATTATTAACTTTTTTGTTATGATTTTGTGATCGTCGATAATATGAACCAAATAGACACCTTTCGCGAATTGCCGCAGATCAATTGAAAAACTATTTGCATGAGGTGTAATGAGCGTCAACAGTTTCCCTGAAATGCTGCTCATATTAATTTGGGTATGCTTTAATTCATTCGAGCTAATTGTTCCTAAGTTAATTGTGACGCTGTTAGCAGCAGGATTTGGATAAATTGAAATCTCATCTTCATTAGAATATTCTACCAAACTAATGTTTGACGTTGGCGCAGATTGATAGAGCGCCACACCTCCACGACGATTCCCCAATACCATTTCCACGCGATTATTGTTATTTATGTTTGTAACGGCTGGTGCTGAATAGGTTCCAATATTCACATCATCAACAATAGAATCAACCAAGTGAAAGGTGCCATCCAAATTATCATCAATATCATCAAAGTAAAAAACGTATCCTCTTTTAGAACCTACCAACAATTGATATTCGCCATCAACGTCAACAAATTGAGGAACTGCAAAACCTTCAGTTGCTGTTCCAGAAACATCTATACCTCCAAAGTCATAAGTGATATGCTCAAAGTTATAAGTACCAACTCCAATGTTTTCTAAAAATTGTAATTTTCCAGAGCGGCGACCAATTACTAAGTCACTATCTCCATCTCTGTCAATATCAACCAAACTAGGATAACAATAAGTACTTTGAATGATTGGTGCGCCATCACTATCCAATAATAGTATAAATGTGTTAAAAATTGCAGGACTGCCAGCCCCTCCAGTATTTTCCATATAATAACAATAACCTAAGAATTCACCCAAGATCATATCCTCGTCTCCATCACCATCCAAATCACCAAAAGTTGGATAAAAGGTTAAGTTCTCACCTATTTCTAATGTAGATATATCCTGATAATCATCCGTAATGAACTCAAAAATTGGAGCCTCAGCGGTACCTACATTTTCATAATAAGCGATTTTCGAATTCAAGTTCTCTGTTTCCGTATCGTATTGACCAAAACTACTCACGAGCAAATCTTTTAAGCTATCTCCATTATGATCAAAAAAAACCGGTAAAGAAGATGTACCAACTTCAATCATTTCTTCTTGTAAAAAATCGGTTTGTTCGTAGATAAAGTCAGGATCTAAGTCAGCACCTTCATTAATATAACTCCAAACACTCTCTACATTCTCAGATCCCACTTTTGAATTTGGTGAAACCACCAAATCACGAATTCCGTCATTATTAATATCCACATGATACGCCGCAGGAAAAATTGGCAAGTCTGCCGAAACTGAGGTGGAAGGAAAGCTATTATCTTGAGAATCCATACCAGAGTTTGCGTTTACCTCATCCCCTGTATTAAGTAACATAGTGAGTGAATTATACGATATATCACCTAAAATCAAATCTAATACGCCTGAATCATCCATTTCTAACCCTAGGACAGTTGAACCCGCATGACGATCTTGACGAACACCAATTTCTCTGTGCGGCCCTTCTGGGTCATCAAAATCAATATCGCGACACGGCGACACTAACGTATCCCAAAGGGTGACAACGTTGGAAGAGATATCTTCTTTAAACCTACCCCAACATTCATTTTTACGTTCAAATTCCAGTGTGTCACAGTTTTCATAAAGCTCTTGGCTTAGATTTTTGAAATAATATACCGTAGTACCTGAAACGCCGAAAGCTAAAATGTCTAAATCAGTATCACCGTCCACATCCACCACAGCTGGAATATCAGCTGGGCTCAAATATAAAGGGGCTTCCCCTCCTAATGTATTCTCTCGCACCAATGGTTCGCTCAGCACAAAATCATTTTCAGTTAAGCCATCACCGGTGTTCATGAATACCCGCGCAGAACCAATATGGTAGGTGAAAATATCTTTTTTGCCGTCGCAATTATAATCGACTAACAAGGCCCAATGATGCAAATCAGCAGGAAAATCTGATTCATATTGCGGGGCATATTCATAATTAGATTCACCTGGACCTCCTTTTTGTAAAAAAGTCAACACCTTATCGCAGGTTCTATCAAACACGAATAAATCTTCTACGCCGTCAAAATCCAAATCGATTGAAGAGAACTGACAGAAGTCCATTCCGCCTGCCCAAGGAAAATCCTGCGTAACTCCAGCCTTAATCACATAAATACTATTAATGCGCTCAAAACCAAACTGCGCAAAACTTGTCGCAGATAAAAAACTAAATATAATAGGGAAGCTCTTTTTAAACATATGCTTTTGTATTAGTACGTTGTTAAAAACTTAACATTACACTATTCACTCTTTAAAGATAATGCATCTTTTTATGATTAACGAGTAATCGGACCAATTGGTGAGTGAAAAGTTGCAATTATTGATTTAACCCGTTTTTTAACCGATTATCAATTATTCTATTAGAGATAAGGAAACAATTGTTATTTTTAACACTCTTTAAAAAACAGATACCAAATTACTATGAAACATTTTATTATTTCTGGATTTCTTTTAGCTGGAATTCTCGCAAGCTGCGGAGGTGCGGAAGAATCAGAAAACACGGATGCCACGAATGAAAATATAGACAGCATTGTCTATACGCCATTAGAAACAGGACAAATTGAAAAATTTGCTGACTTACAAATTTTACAATATGATATCCCTGGTTTTCACCAATTAACTTTGGACCAAAAGAAATTGGTTTACTATTTATATGAAGCTGGGCTTTCTGGTAGAGACATGACTTGGGATCAAAATTATCGCCATAATCTTGCCATTAGAAATGCATTAGAGCATATTGTTCAAAATTATAATGGAGATCAAGAAGACCATGAATGGCTGAAATTTATGACCTATACACAGCGCGTATGGTTTTCAAACGGAATTCATCACCACTATTCAATGGACAAATTTGTTCCTGATTTCAGCCGTGAATATTTTGACAGGCTTATAGTGAATACTAGCGCGACGCTTTCATCAGAAATTGTTGACAAAATGTTTGACAATAAGGCTGATATGAAACGTGTAAGTTTAGACGGTTCAAAAGATCTTATTTTAGGATCAGCCACGAACTTTTATGGTGAAAATATTACGCAAGAAGATGTAGATGCATTTTACAAAGAAAAAATGGAAGCAGCAGGCAGTCATCCAGTTGAATTTGGTTTAAACTCCCGATTAGTGAAGGATGAAAACGGAGTTGTTAGTGAAGAGATTTGGAAAGCTGACGGAATGTACGGCGAATCCATTGTTGAAGTTGTAAAATGGCTGAAATTGGCGCAAGGCGTTGCTGAGAATGACGAGCAAGGAAAAGCATTAGGTTTATTAATTGAATATTACGAAACAGGTGACTTGGAAAAATGGTCGCAATATAATATTACATGGTCCCAAGCAACAGAAGGTGACATTGATTATATTCAAGGATTTGTAGAGGTTTATGGCGATCCTGTAGGTATTAGAGGTGCATACGAATCAATCATTCAAATTACAGATTTTGACGCATCAGAACGCATGGCTGTTTTAGCAGAAAATGTTCAATATTTCGAAGACAATTCATCTATAATGGATGAACACAAAAAAGCAGAAGTTGTTGGTGTATCTTATAAGGTGGTGAACGTAGCAGGAGAATCTGGAGATTCATCACCATCTACACCAATTGGTGTGAACTTACCAAATTCAAACTGGATTAGAACCGAACACGGATCAAAGTCCGTTAGTTTAGGAAACATAGTAATGGCTTATAGCAATGCGGGTGGTGAAGGAATTTTAAGAGAGTTTACAAATAACGAAGAAGAAATAGAACGCACGATTGCTTTAGGAGAAATTGGATCCAAAATGCACACCGCAATGCACGAAGTTATTGGACATGCATCTGGACAAATTAATGAGGGTGTTGGTACGCCAAAAGAAACGTTAAAGAACTATTCTTCAACACTTGAAGAGGCACGTGCAGATTTAGTTGCGCTTTATTTCTTATTGGAGAATAAAATTGTTGATTTAGGGTTAGTTGAATCTTTAGACGTTGGTCGAGCCGAGTATGACGACTACATCAGAAACGGAATGATGGTTCAAATGAGAAGATTAGAGCCAGGTGCGGACATTGAGGAAGCGCATATGCGGAACCGTCAACTGGTAGCTTCATGGGCCTTTGAAAAAGGTCAGCCAGACAATGTAATTGAGCGGATTACAAGAGATGGTAAAACGTATTTTGAAATTCATGATTACGATAAATTGCGAGTTATTTTTGGCGATTTGTTAAGAGAAATTCAACGCATCAAATCTGAAGGTGACTTCCAAGCTGGAAAAGACTTGGTTGAAAACTATGGCGTAAAAGTTGACAAGGCATTGCACCAAGAAGTGCTTGACCGAAGCGCAGCATTAAACATTGCTCCTTATAACGGTTTTGTAAATCCTATTTTAACGCCAGTAATGGATGAAGACGGCAACATAACCGATATCACTTTATCTCAACCAGAAAGTTTTCAAGCACAAATGCTTTACTATTCTGAAAACTACGGATTTTTATCCCACTGAAGAAAACGAAAAGTAATTCGGGGAAATTGGTGAGATGGTAAGTATTATTTTTTGAAAAATCTTGATACAGTTACCTCCTCTAGAGATGAATTACGCTAGTCAACAATAAATAATAGTTGACTGTAGTCGAAAAATAAATCGAGTGCCATTCATTTAAAAGTGAATGGCACTTTTTTCTTGGGTTTTATCTATACTTGAATATGCCCTACTTCAGAAACATGGATTACATACTCGACTTGCCAAAGAAAGATGTCGAACTCTATTTGAAACACATAACGCGTCAAAAAAATCATGAATTCCGGAAGAAGGAGGAGAAGAAGATGGTATTGCTTTATAAAGGCCAAGTTCTCACCAACCAATTTAGACTGAACATCAATCGCCGCCATCAATTGATCACTCTAAACGGAATGATTGCGCCAGCCAAAAGCAATTCCACTAAACTCGAATTAAAAGGCAAGCTCGTCTGGCCAAACTTCCTCATAAAGGCCCTACTCTTTTTAGGTGTAACTACCGTTCTATTTTTTCTGAGTGTCTTATTATTTCAATAAAACGAACTACAAGGTGGGGTCACTTCTATAATTGCAACAGTACTAGCATTTGGGCTATTTCGAAATTTAATTGGACGGTTAAAAGCTGATTATAAGAAATTGAGTACAGACCTCATTCATTTATTGAGTATATCTGCAGAGATGAAATAATGTTCATTCACCTAATGAACTTAACCCGTCTGCGCTCGTCACTTTTCAAATACATAATCAAAACTGGTCTTCTTCCGAAGAACACCTTCATTATTTATTTCCAAAATAGCAGTAGTAGAACCACTATCATCTTTTAAGGATTGCAATTTTATGCAATTGTTTGACAGGACTTTATAAAATGTGTGATTCACCTTATCAAAAATAATCACCGTCGTATCCCAATTGTTAGAGTCATGGGAAACAGAAACCAATTTATAGACTTCATTTTAGTCATTAAAATAACTCTTAACAGAATCAGGATAAGGATATGGCATTCCCTCTCTGTCAAAATACTGACCTGTATCTGCGACGGTATTCTCCGTTAAATTGTGATGATATACCCTATTTTCTGACAATAAGCCATTCTTATACACCTCATATGAACTTAGTAAGCTGTCTGTATAGATCCATTTAAATTTTTCTATTTCATTCTCAGCGGATATGGGCCGACCAAGTGAATCATACTCAACCTCATGATGAAATTCATTATGAGAAAGAGTTACGACATTCTGGTTCTCATCAAATTCCACCGATTGATTCAAAGTTCTGTCCATCATAATTTTAACTTGCTAAAAACCATTAATGTAATTGCCATATAAAATAGATTCTCCATTTCCATAAATTATTTTTGTCGTGTTCCCTAAAGAATCAAACTCCTGAATTGTCTTAAGCTCTTTCTCTCCAGTATCTTGACCATCAATAATTTCATGAGACCAAACTGTTAACTTTTTTAAGGAGTCTTTTGGTAAATTGGAGTTTTCCATCCAATTAGAAACAGGTTTGGGCGGATAATCCCATATTTGAGCAAATCCCTTTACCGAAAAAGCTGCAATAAACAGAATGAAACACAGACTTTTCATATCAAATGCATGTAATTACAAGAAAATTTGAAGCAGAACCTAATACCCACGCTCATCCGCATGACGATGCCATTTAGCGGCATTCACATTATGTTGTGCGTTCGTCTCTGCAAAATTATGCATTCCGCTTACACCATTTTCAGGAGGAGCCGCACACATAAAAATGTAATTATGATCTTCGGCATTTAAAACGGCATCCATTCCTTTTTTACTTGGGATGCGAATGGGTCCTGGTGGCAATCCTGGGTAGATATAAGTATTATACGGACAATCCTTCTTCATGTGAATCTTTAGGAGGCGTTGAACACCTTCCAATTCGTCTCCCCAACAATATTTGGCCGTTGGATCAGACTGAAGAAGAATACCTCGTTTTAAACGATTCAAGTATAAACCTGCAATCGTCTTCCATTCCACACTATTAATACTTTGCTCGGCCTCCATGATAGAAGCAAGCGTTGCCACTTCGGATTGACGCAAATTAATTTCCATGGCTTTTGCTTTTCGCTCTTCCGTCCAGAATTTTTTATACTCATCCGCCATGCGTTCCACAAATTCCTCGGCGGTCATGTCCCACTCGCCCACTTCATACGTGTCTGGTAAAAACAAGGCCGAAATAGTTGCAGGTTTGAACCCATACTTATCCATAGTTTCGGCAGACAAAATATAAGATACAAGTTGAGTCGAGTCCGCCTCAATATTAGGCGCTACCTTGCCAGCCATATCATAAACATTCATGCAATTATTAAACGTAATCTGCACATCTTTAATCTCCTGGTTGCCATTTTTGAAGGCATAGATCAGATTTTTAGATTTCATCCCTTTAATCACTTCATATTTCCCTGGCTCTACTTTATCATCCGTTAAATCTAATTTACTGGAAAAAGACTTAAATTCTTCGGCGCTCATGATTTCCTCGGCGGAAATTAAATCTGCTAATTCGGGCAATTTACTGCCTGTAGGGATATAAATTGTTTTTCTATCCTCTGCCATTGAAATGGTAGAGAAATGCAAATCATAATAAGGTTTACAAAACACGAATGCACCAATACTAAGCGCCACCAAAATTACTAAAACAACAACTTTTTTCATTCCTTTATTTTACTAAGCGTTTTTGATAAAGATATTGATCTACCCAACGCCCTTTGTCATTGAACCAATCTTTATGACATCCAATTTCCTCAAAACCCGAGCGTTCAAAAAGTTTTCGACTTGATTGATTATCGCCCAAAATGCTACAATACAAATTCCGAACACCGACGCCATTCAAAGCATATTCAGATGTTAAGCTCAGCGCCTCCAAACCATATCCTTTACCACGCATATTTTTTACAATTAGGATCCCCAATCCCATGCGCTGATGAATCGGTTCATAATCGAATAGATCTATGCTTCCAATTGCCTCATCAGTATCCAACAAACAAATAATTAATCTAATTTGTTTTACGGCAAAAATATCTTGTGCAGAAGTAACATATTGTAAAATCAATTCCTTCGAGAAGGGAACCCTTGTTTCACTTACCCTCCAATTTTCCATGTTATTTTCCCAAGCGAGCAAAGTTTCAAAATCGTTCGGTTCAAGAGTTCTGAGATAAATACTACTGCCTTTTAACATACTTTTCGTTAAGAGATTCAATGTAAGAAAAAATGGCGTTTTTAGGATAAACTGAAAGGTTAAAATCTCCTAAATCTGTCAAATTATCCTGCAAATTAACATGAAAAGCACTTTTAATTTTACCCGCTAAATATAAATCAGGAATTAATTCATACACGAAATCAGCTTTACTTTCAGGAAGCAAACAATCCTTAATCGGGAAAAGACATGTCGTTTTATCTCTATCCGCTTTAGAATACGATTTGAAAACCGTCTGAGGATCATTAATTGCATCCATAATTTCAATAAAGACCATTTTTCGATTAGCACGTTTCAAAAAGTTAAAATAAGGTTGGAAAGCTTCACCAATAATAGCCTTTTTATGAGTAAGTGAATAATAATCTCCCTTATAAACCAATGCCAAATGCGGAATTTTTTCTGGAGAAATTAATAATAAATACGTGCTAGATGGATTGAACACATCTAATTTTTGTAAACCAATAATTTTAGGCATCAATTACTCCTTTAAATACAAATTTAGCCGGACCTTCTAACCAAATATCAGAAAAATAGCCGACCCTATTCGTTCTACTATAATGAATTTTTAATTCTCCACCTTTAACGTCAACCATAACCACACCAGAAAGGCTACCCTTGTGATGCTCAGCGTAACTCAAACCGCATGCCGTAGCACCTGTGCCGCATGCCAGTGTTTCATTCTCTACTCCCCTTTCATAAGTTCTAATGGCAATGTGATGATCCCCTATTTCTTGAATTAGATTAACGTTTATACCTTCAGATTTAAACCGATTCGAATAACGAATTGATTTACCGTAAGTCACAATATCACGAGTGTCACTTCCTTGACAATAAGAAATATAGTGTGGTGATCCCGTATCGATAAATTCATCCGCCCCAATTTTCTCAATCGCTCCAAACTGATTCATGCGAATTTTGACCTGTTCCCCAACCAATTCAGCATGATGCAAACCATCAATTGCTTTAAAAACAATATCCGTATCCAGAATGCCTAAAAATTTAGCAAAAGCCACAGCACATCTCGATCCGTTTCCGCAAAAGCTTTGACTTCCATCCGGATTATAAAAATCCATTTCAAAAAGGCTTTCATTACTCTCCTCGATAAAAATTACGCCATCAGAACCAATGCCAAAACTTCTGTTGCACCATGTGCGCGCAAAGTTGACCTTATCTCCTCCATAGGTTCCTTGGCGATTATCAATTAAGATAAAATCATTACCCGCGCCTTGATATTTATAAAAATCAATCATTCAAAATAAGCGTTTGATCCACTTCGCTATAAGGCAAAAATTGTTGGGTTTCTTTGAGGAGATAAAAAATTGTCTCATAAGAAAGATAATAAGTCTCATCCTTATGATAAACCGTATACTCGTGCTGATCAGATAGACCATACAGTAATAAGGTATTCTTTGAAAGCTTATAACCCGAAAAATTTAAAGGCGAACTCCAAAACTGAACAGTCATTTCAGTTGGTCTATTTTCATTAATACCCAACAAGTCTTTAATAATAGAATCCTTCTCAATACTTGGTTCTATATAAACAATTGGAATGCGCATAGCTGTAATTTGTTCGTCACGCTTAATGCTTAAACCTTCGTCATTCGTTGTGTCTCTGGGTAAGATTTGATTCTTTAAAGTATCGAGTAAAACCACATCCATCAATGAATCTTGGGCATCATTTATAGTTTCAACGAGCTCAGGATATACAGGGACTTCTACTCTCTCATGCTCAACAATTGTATCATAAACAAATTCAGTTATTCTTTCCGTTTCATTTATTGGGATTTCAGTAATATTTACAGATTGATTGACACCAACAAAGTATCCCGTGATAACTCCTGCAGCAAATAGTCCTATGAAAATCAGATACTTCATTGTTTTTTACAAAGCACAAAGTTAGTAGTTATTTTAGATTTAATCATTCATATTGGTGCATTATTCTCTGATTAATCCTGTGGATTTGCCTATCTTTGCACCGTGGATTTTATAAATGAATTCGGGAAAACTACTTGGGACATTTTTTTACAAATGTCGCCCTATTTACTTTTAGGGTTTTTATTTGCGGGTATTTTGAATGTTGTGATCAGTAATAGGCGGGTATCAAAGTATCTTGGGAAACGCGGACTTTGGTCCTCAGTAAAAGCTTCTATACTAGGCGTCCCTCTGCCTTTGTGCTCATGCGGTGTTATTCCCACTGGAATATCTTTTCATAAAAATGGAGCAAGCAAAGGCGCGACGAACTCCTTCTTAATTTCCACCCCACAAACCGGATTAGACTCAATTTTAATGACCTTTTCCATGATGAATATTTATTGGGCGGTTTTCAGGCCAATTGTCGCGTTCATTACTGGAGTTATAGGAGGATTTGCAACAGATAAATTAATAGTTGAAGATCCCATCACATCAACCACCTCAGAAACAGAAGAAGACTCGGGCAGCAAAAAGCCTTTATTACTGCGGATTTTCAATTATGCTTTTATCGATTTTCTAGGCGACATTTCAAGACAGTTACTTTTAGGAATTCTAATTGCAGTAATTATCACACTATTCATTCCAACAAGCCTTTTTACAGAACATTTAACTTCGCCTTTTTTGAATATGCTCATTATTCTAGTGGCATCAATTCCGCTATATGTATGCGCAACAGGTTCTGTTCCTATTGGTGCAGCATTGCTAATCGCAGGTGTAAGTCCTGGCGCTGTCCTTGTTTTTTTAATGGCGGGCCCTGCAACAAATGCAGCAACATTAACTGTCCTTTGGAAGTCAATTGGAAAAAAGTCTACACTCATTTATTTGAGCAGCATAGTTATTGGTGCTCTCGCTTTCGGCCTGCTTATCGATTACGTTTTTGAGGCCCAATTATTTACACAAGGTATAACAGCAGGGAGCCATGTGCACGGAGGGGGCACGGAATGGCTTGCCATTATTTGCGCCATAATTTTAATTGGGTTAATTGGTTTTGTAGAACTAAAAAAACTTATCCCCAACACCTATAAACAAACACAAATGAATAGAATATATAACGTCGAGGGAATGAACTGCAATCATTGCAAAAGTTCTGTTGAAAAAAACCTCATGAAAATTGATGGAATTAGCGCTGTCAATGCTGATCCCAATCAAAACCTTGTTGTTGTTGAGGGCGAAAAAATTGCGAATGACACTATTTCAGCTGTCATCAATGATTTAGGTTTCAACTATATAGGAGAGAAAAAATAAATTAGACCATTGAACCTTTCTGTCAATTCATAGTCAAACATTTAGTTCATTAAACCTTGACAACATGAAAAGATATTCAATTAAAACATTTTTGCTTATTACTTCATTAATTGGAGGAGTAATGGTTTCTCACGCTGAAGAGAGCGACTCTTTAGGAATACTTGGCGACAACCTTGACCTAAATGCCGTTTTAGAAACATTTAGAACTGCTGAATCAATTGAAAAATTCGAAAATAGCCTCAACAGCCCTGAAAATAAAATCAACAACCTTGATTTAAACGAAGACGACCAAATAGATTATATAAAAAATTAAAGACAACGTTGAAAACGACGCACACGCAATAATTTTAAGAATAGACCTTTCTGAGACAGAATCGCAAGATATTGCGGTAATCGAATTAGAAAAAACCGGCGAAGAAAATGCATCTATTCAAATTGTAGGTGACGAAGAGATTTATGGTGATGACTATATCGTTGAACCGCTAATTTCAGTGTCAACCGGAAACATGACTCCAGTATTTGTTATCCTTAACGTTTGGAATTGGACAAGCGTACGTTTTATATTCGGACCAACCTAAAAACCCTGGCACTCACCGTAGAGATGGGGAAATTACCCAAAAGCTTGGAAACCGCATAGTTGGAGAACTTACAATAACTTACACAAGCGCCATCATCACAAATGTAATCTAGTGCATGTTCACAGAATGAATAATGCTCACAAGGTTTATCATAAGCACAGAAGAACATCTCAGCGCATCAAACATCACCGTCATTAACATAACCACAAAAATAAAGGCAACAATAAAAAGCCTAACGGGCATCATAAAGGAAATAAAAAGAGCCATAAAAAACACAAGAAATCACATAAAAAATAAACAAGTAAAGCCGCTTCTTAGCGAGGCGGATTTACTTGTTTTGAATTTAATTCCTGCGCCAAAAAAGGCTGCTCGTTACCTGTATAGTTAAGCTATATGAACTATCGAATAACAGTCTTCTCCTTCCAACAAGGCAATTCAATTTCATCTCCAGGGTTTACACTCGCGCAAAAAATATCTTCCAAGGTTGGAGCAAGGTTTAAAAATTGGTTTCTACTTGCATCTTCTCCCAAGTTTGCTGCTTTACAATAATAATCGTTTGCCAACCAGTAATTCGATTTGCGCCCAAAAGTAGATTCACCACATTTATTCGCTGTTGAAGCAACTGAATTTCCGCAAATGATTAAAGCCTTGCCTTTATTTGATCCATTTACTTTTTTTTCAGCGTAAAATGCTTTGCGATATGATTTCGCTTTATAATAAGCTAATGCCAGTTGGAAATTAATAACGTCTTGTTCATCACTTGAATTAGAAAGTTCGATTGCCTTTAAAAAGGCCGCTATCGCCTTATCCGTATTCTCATTGCTCAGCTCCATATTCCCAATTCCTAAAAAACCAGCAGAACTTGGCAATAAAGCTAACGAGGCGTAGATATATTTGCCATATATCGATTGATCTTGTACCTTGAACTTTTCAAGCAAGGCGATATGCTTAGCAATTTTTTCCATTCTAAGAACTGGATCCATAGGCAATTGATTGAACTGCTTTTGCATTTGCTGCTCAACAAGTTCATCATCTTTAATAACCGCCAAAAGGTATTTAGACAAAAACCCTTTCGCCCAATCATACTCCAATAATATAGCCTTTTTCACTGATTCATCCAGCTCAGACTCATTTAATGCAATAGCACCCTCCGCATATTCAATTAAAATAAAATAGCGTTCAAAAGTCTCTTTTTGAAGCAGTTTCTTTTTATCCTTAGAAGCGCCTTTGTAATGATTTAGAATTAGATATTGATAGGACACAAGCCAATATAGCGGGCAGGTGCTTTAACATTCAAACTGTCTACGTTAAAAGCAATTGATCAATTTTTGAAACATTTGTACTTTTTGTTTCAATAAGGTAACCAGCATATTGTAATTTCAATTGAGGACTTGGCGCAACAATTAGATTTTGTTCATAAAACCAAGCAATAGAGTCACTAACTGTTTTAATTTAATCGAATCATTCATATATACAGAATCCCTGAGGCTTTCGTAGCATATTCGGCCGTTTACAAAAAAGCCATTATCCAAATTTTCCGTTCCGCCGCAGGCATCATATGCCTTTAGCCAAAAATGACGCGCATCTTCATAAGCCCCTCGAATTAAATAAGTGTAACAAAGGCTCTTGTATTTATTACAGTCTTATTCATTCATAATGAATGATGCCGAAAAGTCTTGAGAAAAATTATTCAGCATCACTAGTATTGCGATCATAAAAGCTTTGAGTTTCATACGTTAAAGTTTTAAGATTGAATTTCAAATTGACTTCAAAATTCATTCTAGTTTACTACTGTTTGCGATAGTTAATAAGGCACAAAACATGTGCCAAAACCCATAGACTGGTATAATAATGCTCATATGGGAAGAGAGTTTTATACCCATCAAATTTTAGTGAATCTATCTCTTTTTAGGCATAAATCTGAGCTTTATATGATGCCTCATCTCTTTTAATTAGAACAGCGAATCTATCCTTTCCGCTCAAAATCACAAGGCTAAAATGCCCTGTGCTTTTGGTCCTCAATAATGTGTGTTGTTGAAAATTAAAAGATATGGAAACATCAAAACAAAAAATACTAAGAAGAATAGTTGCGACTTTAAAATTACGCCAACAATTATTGATTTCTCAGATTGAACTTGAAAATTACATAAAAGAAAACCACACTTCGAACTGTGAATTAATGACAGAAATGCTTGAGTGTATCCACAAAATTGAAAATTCTAAGCAAGTTTTACGCGACGAGGCAGACAGAATAACAGCTGGGATGAACTATGGAAACGTTTTGAATAGTTCGTTCTACAAATTAAACCAAGATAAAATCCTCAAGGTATTTATTGCGATTTAAATAACGTGAATAGCGCTTATAAGAGCGGCTTGGATAGTAGATAAACAAACATGATCCTTCCTTAATCCAATCTACCACCTGATGAAAGTTTTCATAAGGCATTGCTGGGCAACCATAAGAGCGCCCAAGTGAACCATTCTTTTTCAGAAATTCATAAGTTGCATATTCTGCACCATGCATAACAACGCCTCTGCTACTGGCATGACTATTTGAATGCTCCATTCCATCCAACCTTAATGCTAAGTCGTATTTGCCAGTATAAGTAAAAGTCGTCACATAAAAACCTAAACTACTTTGCCGTGAATTATTCTCATTAGAAAAATTACGCGCAAACAATCGACCGCTGTTCACACCATGCGACACAACACTTTTATACAAAATACTGCGGTTACACAAATCAACAATATACAAACGCTTTTTATTCGAAGCTTTTGAAAAATCGATCACCGTCAAGACATTCTTACGCTTTAACTTCTCATATTTATCGAGATTATGATATCCAGTCATTGCCTGTTCAAAGGCAGTGCACAATAGACTTGTATCTCCTAAATCATCATATAGATCAGACACGTATGCGCTAAAATTTACTTTTGCTTCCGCTCGAATTGAATCAACCGCTAACAGAGCAGAATAATCCAAATCATTGGTTGGCTTATCGATACCAAGACTAATTGATGAAAAGCCAATAAAAGCAGCAAAAAAAAGCACGAACTTTTTTTGTTTCCTTGCAAACATGGCTGCAAATATAGTAAAAACAGTTATTTTTGCCAGCAATCAAGCTGAAAACACTTGAATTTTAACATTTTCCTGAAGAAAACGAGAATTAAGTTGTTGCTATCAATTATCTTAAACAACCGTTGAAAAGAGTCAACAATTACAATGAAGTACAGCGCAGAAATAGAGAAGAGAAAAACCTTCGCCATAATATCTCACCCAGATGCTGGTAAAACAACATTAACTGAGAAACTACTCCTTTTTGGAGGAGCGATTCAAACAGCAGGTGCGGTTAAAAACAATAAAATTAAGAAAACGGCAACTTCCGATTTCATGGAAATTGAGAAACAAAGGGGAATTTCAGTCGCTACATCAGTGATGGCATTTGAGTATTTGGGAAAACAATTAAATATTCTGGACACACCAGGCCATAAGGACTTTGCGGAAGACACCTACAGAACCTTAACTGCGGTTGATAGCGTTATATTGATAATTGACAGCGCAAGCGGTGTTGAGGCGCAAACAAAACGCTTAATGGAAGTTTGTCGCATGCGAAATACGCCAGTCATCATCTTTATAAATAAGATAGACCGTGAAGGGCGAGATTCATTTGATTTATTAGACGAACTAGAAGATATTTTAAAAATTAAAGTGCGCCCATTATCATGGCCAATAGGAATAGGTCATACTTTCCAAGGCGTATATAATATTTACAATAAAGAATTAAATTTATTTGCAGCGAATAAAACCAAGATTTCAGAAGATGTGATCTCTATTGAAGACCTCAACGATCCTGGGCTTGACGAGGTTATTGGAGGAAAACCAGCAGCCGAATTGCGGGAAGAGTTGGAATTGGTAGAAGGCGTTTATGATCAATTTGATCGTGAAACTTATTTGAGCGGTGAAGTTGCACCTGTATTTTTTGGAAGTGCCATAAATAATTTTGGTGTAAAAGAACTCCTCGAAGCCTTTTTAGAGATCTCCCCGTCACCAATAGGCCGAGAAACCACAGAAGGTTTTATTGAACCCGAAAATAAAGATTTTAGCGGGTTTGTATTTAAAATTCACGCCAATTTAGATCCAAAACACCGCGATAGAATTGCGTTTTTAAGAATAGTATCAGGAAAGTTTGAGCGCAATAAGTTCTACCACCATGTTCGACTGGAAAAGAAAATAAAGTTTTCAAATCCCACCTCATTTATGGCACAGGATAAAAGCGTGATTGATGAAGCTTTTCCTGGTGATGTAATTGGATTATATGACACAGGAAGTTTCAAAATTGGTGATTCCCTAACGGAAGGACCAATATTCTCGTTCAAGGGCATACCGAGTTTCTCTCCAGAGATATTTATGGAATTGGAGAACAGAGATCCAATGAAATCGAAACAACTGGAAAAAGGAATACAACAATTAACAGATGAAGGAGTTGCTCAATTATTTATTCAACAACCTGGTAATCGTAAAATAGTTGGAACTGTTGGACAGCTGCAATTCGAAGTAATTAGCTACCGTCTTGAAAATGAGTATGGTGCCAAGTGTGCTTTTACACCTAAACGCTATTTTAAAGCGTGTTGGATGACGACAGACAGTCAATCCAAGCTTGACGAATTTATTCGTGCAAAATCAATCTATATTGCAATGGACAAGGATGACAATTACGTGTTTTTAGCTGAAACGCCTTTCCTTTTGCAAATGGCACAAGCCGATTATCCAGAAATTCAATTCCATTTTACATCTGATTTTAAAGTCGGACAAGAGGTTTAATGAATTTTGTTGGTCACGCCTATATCGCCAGAAATAATCCAACTTTAATTGCCGGGAATTTTGCAGGTGATTCATACAAAGGGAACCTTGATAAGTTCATTTTCTTACCGTCGCACATCCTCAATGGCTTTAAGTTGCACAGGTATATTGACAACTATACAGATACTTCTCCACTCATTAAATCGGTCGGCAAAATATTTCAAAACGAGGGTGTGACAAAAGTCGCATATATTGCAAGTGACATTATCTTAGACCATTATATCACAAAAAACTGGTCTGACTATTCGACAAAAAGTTTTCCGGAATTTGTTGATATCATCTATGCTCAAACGGATCAAAATTTAATGTACTTAGAGCAGGATTTTTGTTTCTTGTACGAACATCTTAAGGCCCAAAAATGGTTGTTCCAATATGATACTGAAGAAGGCATTAACCGAATACTTTGGCAATTTTCTCGCCGATTGGGATTCGATAATGACTTATTAAAATGTATGAGTATTTACGTCACCGAAAAAGCAAAGATTGATGCTTTATATACCGACTTTATGGCGTCAATTGTTGAAAACTCCAACAGGTTTATTCAAGATTCCCTCAAGTAAATTCGTAGATTGACATTTGATTAGCGTAAAAGCTATACTAAAAATGAGATCATTAATCGCCATATTGTTTGTTTTACTTTTCGCTGCGTGTTCAGAAAAGAAAGAGAAAGAAGTAGAAGTCATTCCTGAAATCACAAGAGATTGGGAAGAGATAAAAACGGACAGTGTTTTAACCATTTTGGCGGAAAATAGTCCTGCTAGTTATTTCATATATCGTGGTCGTAACATGGGGTACGAATATGAACTTCTTCATGAATTCACCAAAGACCAAAACATTCGATTACAAGTACAAATGGTCAATGACCTGGACGAAATGATGCTTCATTTAGAAAGTTGTAATGGAGATGTAATTGCATGCAACCTCACTATTACTGAAGCGCGCAGCCAACAAATCGATTTTACGGTTCCGCATCTAAAAACGCACCAGGTTTTGATTCAACGAAAACCCGAAGGTTATCGAAAACTATCCAGACAGGAATTAAATGACACTTTAGTAACAGAAATCGAGGAATTACAAGGCCAAACCATTCATGTATGGAAAAACTCGACTTATTACACGCAGATAAAACTTTTAAACGATCAATTGGCTTTAAACATGAATATCGTCGCAACTGATGGCGACCTTATTACTGAAGAACTAATTCGAATGGTGAGTGATGGCGAAATTGATTTTACGATTGCAGATGAGAATATTGCCAAAATTGATCTTCGTTATCATTCAAACATTGATATTTCTCTAAAACTAAGTCAAGAAGATTCAATTGCCTTTGGGGTTAGGAAAACATCACCAGCACTCAGAGACTCCCTTAATGCATGGCTCACAGCAAAAGAAAACAGATCAACAATTGGAGAGGTCACCCGTAAATATTTTAAACATAAAAGTTTATCGGATAAGGCAAATGAAAACTATTCCTCAATGAACGGTGATCAATTATCTCCATATGATGAGATTATTAAAAGAGAAAGCGACAAAATTGGTTGGGATTGGCGTCTTACTTCGGCGATTATCTATCAAGAATCAAAATTTGAAACCTGGAAAGAATCATGGGCAGGCGCTTTTGGAATATTTCAATTTATGCCGGCTACAGCCAAAGGTTACGGTATTTCACCGGCTTCATCTGCCGAGGACCAAATAATTGCTGGCGTAAAAAAATTGGATAAAAACTTTCGACAATGGCTTGAGATTATACCCGATAGTACAGAATGTATAAATTTTACGCTTGCAACTTTTAACGCAGGTCGCGCGCATGTTGATGACGCAAGAGCACTTTGTTCTGTATACGATTTAGACAGCAATACCTGGAAAGACAACGTATCAGATATGATTCGAAATTTATCTAAACCAACCTATTACAGAGACAAAGTGGTGAAGAACGGGTATTGTCGCGGCATTGAAACTTACGAGTATGTAATCGAGGTTATTCAACGTTTTGAAGAATATAAAGCCGCGTTCCCAATAACTGAATCATGAAACAAGTCATACTAAAAGTACCCTCATTCTTATTTATTCTTTTGATGTTCGGTCCAACACTATTATGGTATTTCGGAATCGACCTAGGAGCCGCGGACATATTTCTCGCAACTAGAATCCTACCAACCCTAATAGGCGCAATTTGGTTGCTATCGTTAGTCGCCTATATGTCTACTGAATCAAAATCAGATGAGTATGTAGTCTTAACTCAAATACTGATTGTATGCCAAGTTATTATTCATATTACTATTCCATTTATTGCTTCTGATAATCCTTATTATGATTGGATTATATACATAGAACTTTCGGGTTTCTTGCTGCTCATAGTAAATGCGATATTTATTACCTGCATTGTAAAAAAGGTTTTTTATGCCCGTTCTACTTGGTTTTTATTCATAGAGGTGTGGATTCTTCCCATAGGTGTCTTTAACCTTACACCAGATGTTCAAGATTGGGAAATTGGTGACAAAACTTAAGTTTTAATAAAGTTTCTGGAAGATGTTCTTATTCAGAAATAATAATTATCTTTGCACTCCCTTTTTGGGGATAATTAAATCATTATTAACAGAAGTTTCGAACTTCAAAGTATAATTTAAACATGGCAACAAAAATTAGATTGCAAAGACACGGTAAAAAGAAAAGTGCTTTTTATCACATTGTAGCGGCTGACTCAAGAGCAAAAAGAGACGGACGATTCATTGAAAAAATAGGAACATACAATCCTAACACGAATCCAGCAACTATCGATTTAGAATTCGATCGTGCATTATATTGGGTACAAGTTGGTGCAGTTCCAACAGACACGGTAAAAGCATTACTTTCTTACAAAGGTGTTTTATTGAAAAACCACTTGGATAAAGGGGTAGAAAAAGGTGCTTTAACTGAAGCTGCAGCTGAGAAGAAATTCCAAGCTTGGGTATCAGAAAAAGAATCTAAAATTACCGGGAAAGCTGATTCTGCAACGCAAGCGATTGCTGATGCAAAAGCTGCAAGTTTAGATTCTGAGAAAGCTGTAAACGAAGCAAGAGCTGCTGAAATTGCTGCTAAAAATGCTCCAGAAGTAGTTGAAGAGGTTGTTGAAGGAGCGGCTGAAGCTGTTGCTGAGGAAGCTGCAGAGGTTG
>TARA_B110000037_G_scaffold223129_1_pt1 | contig 29336 bp, 26 predicted proteins | sample TARA_B110000037 | Tara Oceans TARA_B110000037 (sample SAMEA4397196) | marine metagenome | biome: Polar Biome; feature: [MIX] marine epipelagic wind mixed layer (ENVO:01000061); material: water (ENVO:00002006), including particulate matter (ENVO:01000060) such as... | depth 10-100 m | reverse complement strand
CCTCTCCTCTTAAAAGGTTGGCTCACCCTGAGTTTCAGCCATAAAATCTCGCCTAAGAAAATGCGCACAATCTGCCTAACTATCCTCCTGCTTAGCACGTTCGCATCGTTCGGGGACGAACCTCAAAATGTGCCCATTGAGAAACTTGGGCAGGAGTTCGAACTAGTCGGCAAGCTGCACGCTCCTCTAGGTACGGTCGTCTCGGTGACTGGTGTCGCGGTGGAAGGCCCTTTCAAGGGGTATGAAGGAGGCCCTAATCTGAGAGTCCAGCGGATCCAAGGACGATACTATCAGGAGGACATTCAAATAGTCCTCAAGCCATATTTTCATGACTGGGGTGAGGAAGCGACAACTGGTGGACACGCCCTTCCGAAACTGAAGGTCGGAGAGACTTACAAATTAGAAGGATACGAGACTGGCGGATTTGTGGGGATTCCCAGTGAAGCGTATAAGCGTGGAGAATTGATGATTCAAACAACCGGGCACTATTTTCGCCACCATTTCGTTGTAATCAAAGCTTAGCCAATTGAGCCAATCTCGTATGCGCCGTGGATGTTTTCGGGTGAGAAGGCATTGTTGTCCGGGATCGCAAAATCAGTCGATGGTGACTCAGCATTGGTTGGCGATGATTGGGTGGTCGTCGTAGAGCGGGGAGCAAAGTGGGAAGACGACATCGAAGGCAAGAAGATTGAAACATTCGGACTCTACAATCCCGATGCCACTTGGAAGGAGAATCCAAAGCGTGCCACGAAGAAGTTTGATTTGGTTGACGGCTGGTGGAGGCTGGTTGAGTTGGCTGATCAGATTGGACGGCAGGCGTCTCTGAGAGGAAGGGCGCGGAGCCTCAATGGGGTGTGGTGGTTCCACTATCGAGGAACGGATCTATACGTCGATGGCATGGAGAAGCTGCCTGGGTGGACCCACGAGAATCATTGGCGACCAATGCAGATTGAGGGCAGGTTGGAACGAGCCCGCCTACCGAGGTTAGATCAGATTTCTCTGAAGCCAGATCGCGACTTGGGGGATTACTTCATCGTGAGAGAACCAAGTTGGAAACCGCTGTCTGCTTGCTTCGTTTGGTAAACACCCCAGAGGAGATGGATCGCGCCGAGTAGGACGGCGATGGTTGCACAGTTTTTAAGGAGTGCCCAGCGGGCGGATGGGGCGGCTTTTACTACCTTGGCTGTTTTTTTTGGAAGATTGATGGATGGTTTCCATGCTGGAGAAGCGGCTTTGACGGGCTTCGCTTCCATCCAGCGGGTGAGTTGGTCGGCTAGCTCGGAGGCATTGGTATGCCGGGTTGCTGGATTGGGATGGGTGGCCTTGCTGCAAATGGCGGCTAGCTTGAGGTCTGAAACAACGGCTTTTTCCGAACCTTCGTTTTCCGCCGGGATTCCAGTGAGTAGCTCACGGAGGACAACGCCGATGGCATACACGTCGGATTGGGTGGTGCCGGTCTCCGGATGCTCAATGCTCTCGGGAGCCATGTAAGCGGGGGAGCCCATTGCGAGTCCGTCCGTATCCACACGGGTGCAGCGTGCCAGGCCGAAGTCGCCTATCTTCGGCTCGCACTCCGGGTTGAGGAGGATATTGGCCGGTTTGATGTCGCGATGGACGATGCCGTTTTCATGCGCATGGGAAATGCCCTTGCAAGCTGCGATCATGATCTCGACCGCCTGTTTCGGGTCGATTGCTTTTCCGTGGGCGGAGTGATGGAGGGACTTTCCTGCGACGTATTCCATGACGATGTAGAGCAGTCCGTCCACGTCGCCGAAGTCGAATACCTTGATCAGGTTCGTGTGGCCGAGGCGGGCCATTGCTTTTGCTTCGTCCTGGAAGGAGCTGCGAAAAATAGGATCTTCGCCGAATTCAGGGGGAAGGATTTTGATCGCTACATCGCGATCAAGCGAGATCTGACGGGCTTTATAGACCACACCCATTCCGCCTTGGGCGATAATGTGTGGAATTCGAAGGCTGGAAAAAGACCGGCAATCGATTCGATTTCCGGGACTTGGAACGGACTAAGGGACATGGCTGATAGGGTGCAACGGGGGTGTTATTCAACGGGACTTAAATACCAATGGGTGTTGGATTTCCTGTTTATAGGATATTCACGGAAATTCAGCCATTACGCGATCGCGTAGGGGATGCAGATCCCATTTCTCACAATAGAAACGCCCATCATCCTCCAGGACAATGGGCGTTTGAATCGGTCGTTTTGTCAACTTCAGCCCTTGAGGTCGAAGCGATCCAGCTCCATCACCTTGCTCCATGCGGCGATGAAGTCTTTCACGAATTTTCCTTTCGCATCCTCACAGGCATACACCTCTGAAATGGCGCGTAGCTCGGAGTTGGATCCGAAGAGCAGATCCACCGCGCTGCCCATCCACTTCATTTCGCCGGAGGCCTTATCTGTGCCTTCGTAGAAATGTTCGCAGCGAGCGGACTTCTTCCAGTCCGTGCCCATTGCGAGCAAGTTGGTGAAAAAGTCGTTGGTCAGAGTCTCCGGCTGTTTGGTGAAGACCCCGAGGTTTGACTGCCCGGTGTTTGCGTTCAGCACCCGCAGGCCGCCGACGAGCACCGTCATCTCTGGTGGTGTGAGCGAAAGCATGTGCGCGCGATCCACCAAGAGTTCCTCCGCAGTTCTCACCGCAGCGGGGTTCATGTAATTGCGGAAACCGTCTGCCACAGGCTCTAGTGCATTGAACGATTCCACATCCGTATGCTCCGCAGAGGCATCCGTGCGACCCGGGGTGAAAGGGACTTCCACATCGTGCCCGGCCTTCTTCGCAGCAGCTTCCACTGCAGCAGAACCTCCCAGCACGATCACATCCGCCAGGGAAACTTTTTTCCCACCGGATTGCGCCGCATTGAAGTCCGCCTGCACTTTTTCGAGAACCGGCAGCACTTTGGCAAGTGCCTCAGTATCGTTCGCCGCCCAGTCCTTTTGAGGGGCGAGACGGATGCGCGCACCATTCGCTCCACCGCGCTTGTCGGTGCAGCGGAAGGACGCCGCAGAGGACCATGCGGTGAAGACCAGTTGGGAAACGGACAGCCCGGCACCAAGTATGGCGACTTTAAGCGCTGCGACGTCGGCCGCATCGATGAGCGCGTGATCGACAGCTGGCACGGGATCTTGCCAGAGCAGTGGCTCGGCTGGAACCAGCGCTCCGAGGCAACGCGAGATCGGTCCCATGTCGCGGTGGGTGAGTTTATACCACGCCTTGGCGAACGCCTCTGCGAACTCATCAGGGTTCTCATAAAAACGCTTCGAGATTGGGCCGTATGCCGGATCCTCTTTAAGCGCGAGATCGGTCGTGAACATCATCGGCGCATGGCGCTTCGCTGGATCGTGTGCATCCGGCACCGTATCTTTCGCGGCATCCTCCTTCGGAGTCCACTGCTGGGCACCCGCCGGGCTTTTGGTCAGCTCCCAATCGTAACCGAAGAGGTTCTCGAAAAAGTTGTTGTCCCACTTCGCAGGTTCCATAGTCCAGGCACCTTCCAGTCCGGAAGTGACCGTGTCGCCACCGGCACCGGTGCCGAAGCTGTTCTTCCAGCCCAGTCCCTGTTCTTCAAGAGGGGCAGCTTCGGGCTCGCGGCCGACATACTCGTTCGGATCTGCCGCACCGTGGGCTTTGCCGAAAGTGTGACCACCCGCGATCAGCGCCACGGTCTCCTCGTCGTTCATCGCCATGCGGCCAAAAGTATCGCGGATGTCCCTCGCGGCAGCGATGGGGTCTGGATTCCCGTTCGGCCCCTCGGGGTTCACGTAGATGAGTCCCATCTGCACCGCGCCAAGCGGGTCTTCGAGTTCGCGATCTCCGGTGTAACGGTTGTCACCCAGCCATTCCGTTTCAGGTCCCCAGTAGATATCCTCTTCCGGTTGCCATACGTCCTCGCGCCCTCCGGCGAAACCGAAAGTCTTGAAGCCCATCGTCTCCAGCGCGCGGTTCCCGGTCAGCACGAATAGATCTGCCCATGAAAGTTTCCGTCCGTATTTCTGTTTGATCGGCCAGAGCAGGCGGCGCGCCTTGTCGAGGTTGCCGTTGTCCGGCCAGCTATTCAGGGGTGCGAAACGCAAGGTGCCGGAACCAGCCCCGCCTCGGCCGTCCTGGATGCGGTAGGTGCCCGCGCTGTGCCATGCCATGCGGACGAAGAACGGTCCGTAGTGCCCGTAATCAGCCGGCCACCAGTCCTGGGAATCCGTCATCAGCTCGTCCAGATCCTTGATTACCGCATTCAGATCCAGGGACTTGAATTCCTTAGCGTAGTTATAATCCGCATCCATCGGATCGGAGACGGTGGAGTTCTGGCGTAGGGCTTTCAGATCCAGTTGGTTCGGCCACCAGTGCTGGATTGCGGTCGTTTCCGCCGGGCTACGGCTTGCTCCCATTACCGGGCACTTGCTCGCGCCTTCATTGATTTTGTCGTATGCTTCGCTCATTGGTTTTATTGTGTGTTGTCTTTGGGTTGTTTGAAAAGTTTGCTTCAGCGGTTTTTCAGGCATGTGGGACAGGTTCCCCAGTAGATCACCTCCGCCTCATCGATCTCGAATCCGCCGTCTTCGCTTGCCGTCAGGCACGGGCGGTGGCCCACCGAGCAATCCACATCCGTTGTATTTCCGCAGCTGCGGCAGATCAGGTGGTGGTGGTTGTCTCCCACGCGGTCCTCGTAGAGGGCAGGGGAGCGGGCCGGCTGGATGCGGCGGATGATTCCCTTTTTCACTAGGATTCCGAGTGCATCATAGACCCCCTGCCGGGATATCGTGCCGATCCGTGCCCGCACAACTTCGGCAATCGCGTCCGCCGTCGCGTGGGGTCTTGAGGAGACCGCTCCCAGCACCGCCACACGCTGCGCCGTCACGGGAAGCCCGTGTTCACGGAGGAGGTCTGCGGCGTTCGGCATGGGGGAATTATTCCCGTCTTCTGGACTGTGTCAAGAAATGGAGCGAATCAATAGTTGATACAGATAGCCGTTCTTCGCCGTGCGCTTTGTCGCCTCGCGATCCACCACTTTCAGTTACACCTGGAGATGATACCCAGATTCCCGGAACCTAGTATAACCAATCGGGGCGGGAGCGAAGGCCTGAGCTTCTTTGTAAGAGGTGTGGCTTCAGATCCCTACGAGCTTGAGATTATATCCGAAGGCTTCGAAATCAAAACGGTCACGTTGAATTGGGAAGGTAAGAAGGAAATTCGCGTGCCCATGGTGCCTTTGGTAAAGGCGATCCCACCGAAGGTTGGTGATCCGGAGGATGCCGGGGAGTAGGTGAGATCGCGAGTGAATGGAAAAGGTTCCGGATGGCGGCCTTCTGTGTGGACGCGAAGACGGCTATGGTTGCTTTCCTGCGCGCCGGGCGGGGGCGTGATCGATCTGCGACCATTCCTGGATATGGTCTGGAGCCAATCTTGCCCTTGCTGTGGAGAGGGGATGCATTCGCGACTCCTTGGGGATGTTCTCTTCTTTTTCCAGAACCCTGAAATAGAGCTGGTGGTAGGTTTGGAAGTTGAGCCAGTTGCGGAGGGCGTAGCCGGAGGGTTTCAGATTCTTCGGGCTGTAGTCGTGTGATTTTCCTCCGTTGGGGTGGATACCAGCGGCGGAGATGAGGGTTTTCATGTTGGGCTCGGTGACATGGGGCAGGATACCCCATGACCGGCCTGGGGTCAGAGTCCCCAGCTACGCGGGGGGGCGGGCTGCTCAGACTACGCCGTTGGCGCAGTTGCAGTCGCCTTCGCCGGAGAGGGCGTTGATGAGGTTGTTGAGGGATTTCATCGCCTGCCTTGGAACGGACTCGTAGGTGCGCGATCCGATGTGCGGGGTGACGATGCAGTTTTTGGCGCTGAGCAGCGGGTGGTCGGCGGGCGGGGGTTCGACGTCGAGCACGTCGGTGCCGTAGCCTCCGAGTTTGCCGGAATTAAGTGCGGTGACCATGTCGGCGGTTTCGACGATTTCGCCGCGGGCGCAGTTGAGGATGACCACGCCGTCCTTCATCTCGGCGATTTTGTCGGTGTTGATCATGCTGCGGGTTTCGTCCGTTAGGTTGCAGTGCAGCGAAACGACGTCCGACTGGGTGAGCACTTCGTCCATGGTGGCGCAGCGTGTGATGTCGTGTTTGGCTGCGAATTCGCCGTCCCAGTAAGGATCGAAGGCGATGACTTTCATATCGAAGGCGCGGGCACGGACGGCGACTTCCTTGCCGATGCGACCGAGGCCGATGATGCCCATGGTTTTTCCGTAGATCTCGTGGCCGGTGAGGCGAAGCCATTCGCCGTTGCGTGCGGCGGCTGCGGTGGTGACGATGTGCTTTGTGAGGCCGATGAGCAGGCCGAAGGTGTGCTCGGCGACTGTCATGTGGTTGACACCCGGGGTGAAAAGAACGGGGATTTCGAACTCCTTGGTGGCGGGCACGTCGATCTTGTCGAGGCCGATGCCGTATTTCGAGATGACCTTGAGGCGGGGTAGCGATTTTTCGATCACGGCGCGGGTGATGGCGTCGTCGCCGCAAAGGAAGGCGTCGAAGTCGCCGGCGAGTTCGAGCATGCGTTCTTCGGTGAGCGGGCCGCGCTCGCGAGTGATTTCCCAGCCCTGGGATTCCATGAGTTCGTGATGCGGGCCGGGGGTGTCTTGGTAAGAGCAGGTGGTGAGGAGGATTTTCATAAAATTCTAAATCTGAAACTCTAAACCCGAAGGAAGAGGTGGTGGGGAGAATGAATACGGAACATTGAAGCTTCAATATTGAATTTCGAATGAGTGAGGATTATTTTGCCGATCATTGATCACTTGGCAGTGGCGGCTTTTTCGGTCTTCAATGGCGGTGTGATCGGTAAGTTGCTGGATGTGGCGGTGGAAAAACGGGTGGGGATTCTTTCCGCTGGAGAGACGAATGCGTTGCGTCTGGTGGATGGTGCGGGGGATGGGGTGCCGGGTTTTGCGCTGGAAGAATACGCGGGGAGGTGGATGGCGATGACTCCGGGGAGCGAGATCCGGGGGGATGTGAAAGATTGGCTGAAGGCGAGCGGGAGGAGTGTGTATTGGAAGAGGCTCGATCAGCATCAGAAGGAGAGTCCGGTGCATTTGTATGGGGGGGAGGCTGTCTCACTGCGAGACGCAGTGGACACGGCCTGCGGCGAGACGCCACAGCTACGGTCTTTTGCTGTCCGGGAGAACGGGCTGGAGTTTGAGGTTTCGTTTGAGAGTGGATACTCGCAGGGGATTTTTCTGGATCAGCGGCTGAACCGTGCGGAGGTGATGCGGCGGATGGTCGGCGGCGGGAAATTGCTGAACCTTTTTTCCTATACGGGTGGCTTCTCGGTGGCGGGGGCTAGGGGTGGGGGCGAGACTACGACTCTGGATCTATCGGCTCCGTATCTGGAGTGGGCGAAGCGGAATTTCCGGCACAACAGGATGGACGCTGGGGAACATCATTTCTGCAAAGGGGATGCGTTTCATTGGCTGAAACGTTTCGCGAAGCAGGGGAGGACGTTTGATGGGATCGTGATCGATCCTCCGACGTTTTCACGGGATGAGAAGGGCAAGGTCTTCCGGGTGGAGAAGGACTTCGGGGAGCTGGCGGAGCTGGCGGGGAAGGTGCTGGCGAAGGGCGGGTGGATGCTTTGTTGTACAAACTTCCGGGGGATTTCTGAAAAGCATTTCATGCGGATGATCGGGATGCCAGGAATGGAACCTGTGGGGATGCCGGAAGATTTTTCCGAGGAGGAATATTTGAAGAGCGTGTGGGTGGGTTAAGTGGCTAGTGATCAGTGGAAGACTGGGGTTGAATAATTTCGGAACCGAACGGAAAGTGCAGCATGTCGAAGGTGATGGTTGGTTTGTCCGGTGGGGTGGATAGTGCGGTGGCTGCGGCCTTGCTGGTGGAGCAGGGGCATGAGGTGGTGGGTGGCTATATGAAGAACTGGATGAATGAGGAGGGGATCCCTGGGGATTGCCCGTGGGAGGAAGATATCGAGGATGCGAATGCGGTGGCGAAGGTGTTGGGGATTGAGTTTCGGGTGATTGATCTGATCGACCAGTATAAGGAGAAGATCGTGGAGTATCTGGTGAACGGATACGAGGAGGGGCTGACGCCGAACCCGGATGTGTGGTGCAACCGTGAGATGAAGTTCGGGGTGTTTCTGGACTATGCGATAAGCCAGGGATTTGAGGCGGTGGGGACGGGTCACTACGCTAGGCGTCGGGTGCTTTCGGATGGTCGTGCGGCAATTCTTCGCGGTGCGGATCCGAATAAGGATCAGAGTTATTTTCTATCCCTAATGACGGCATTTCAGGTGGAGCATGCGCGTTTCCCGACTGGGGAAATGCTGAAGCCAGAGGTGCGGGAAGTGGCGCGGAGATTCGATCTGCCGGTGGCGGAGAAGAAGGATTCGCAGGGGATTTGTTTTCTCGGCCAGGTGAAGATGGCGGATTTCCTCGCACACTATCTCCCAGACAAGCCGGGTGAGATCGTGGATACGAATGGGAAGGTGATGGGTGAGCACCGTGGGCTCCATTTTTACACGATAGGCCAGCGGAAAGGGCATGGGGTGGCGTCGCCGAAGGAGGGGATGGCTTATGTGGTGGTCGGGAAAAAGGCTGCGGAGAACCAGCTTGTGATCGGCTGGGACAGGGAGGATACGGAGGGGCTTTACTCGCACGAATGCGTGGTGGGGAATATCACTTCGATCAATGAGGAAATCGCTACGCTGAAGCGGGTGGAAGCGCAGCCGAGATACCGCGCGAAGGCGGAAGCTGCGGCGGTGGAGCAACTCGGGGAGACGAGGGTGAAGATCCGTTTTGGAAAAGCGCAGCGGGCGCTGGTGGCTGGGCAGGTGTGTGCGTTTTATGATGGGGGGAGGCTGCTTGGAGGCGGGGTGGTGGAGGAAGTTTGCTAGTGCCGAGTGCCGAGTGCCGAGTGATCAGTGGAAGACTTGGGTTGGGTGGAAGAAATCACGAATGGATGCGAATTTTGCGAAGGCTTCTTTCAGGGCGGGGTTGACTGATGGGCGGCGGTGGGTGGAGACTCGGTGCAGATGACTGAGTGGTATTACTCGAAAATGGGGTTGCAGCAGGGGCCGGTTCCTGAGGATGAGCTTTTGACAAAGATTCGTCGTGGTGAGATCGATGGGGCGAACCTTGTTTGGAAAGAGGGTATGGGAGAGTGGAAGCCGCTCTCGCAAATTCCTGAGCTGACGGGGTCTTCGACGGACGAAGCTCCCGCGTTAAATGCTCTTCCGGCTGTGGCAAATTCGGACACATCTCGGGATCAGTCTTCATCCGCACCCGGCATTCCTCAGGCAGGCGGGAATATCCCGCTGCCCCAACCGCACGCTTACCGCGGAGACTACATTACTCAGATAATCCCGAACTACATGTGGCAGTCGGTGGTTGCCACCGTGGTCGGTATATTTTTCTGCTGCCTTCTGGCAATGCCGTTTGGGATCGTAGCGATCGTTTTTGCTTCGAAGGTGGAAGGACTCCGTGTTTCCGGGGATACCCATGGTGCGACCACTGCATCGAATACTGCGAAGAACTGGATGATCGCCTCTTTTGCGTGCTCCGGACTTGGGCTTGTATTACAAATAGGGCGCTTGGCTTCAATGTGATTGACCGTAGGGCGGTCTTGACGCTTCGACTGTTCCCGCGATGATTCCTGCGGTTATGGCTTGGTATTATTCGAAGATGGGATTGCAGCAGGGACCCGTTCCCGAAGACGAGCTTAAAACGAAGATCCGCCGGGGCGAGGTCGACGGGACAAACCTTGTTTGGAAAGATGGGATGGCAGAGTGGAAACCGCTCTCGCAAGTGCCGGAACTGATGGCTCCCAGTATGCCTGCAACGGGTTCCCTTCCGGAAGTTGGCCAACCGGACGTTTCTCAGGATGAACCTTCATCCATGGTTCCCGCGCCACAAATCGGCGGCAATGTTCCGATTTCCCAGCCGCCCGCCTATCAGGGGGATTATACCTCGCCTCAGATACCTTCTTACATGGTGCCTTCCATTGTGTCGCTGGTGCTGTGGTGCGTATCCATGGCGATCATCTGTCTCCCCATCGGGCTTCCTTTCGCGATCGTGGCACTCGTTTACGGGACAAAAGTGGATTCTCTGCGCGCCCAGGGGAATCTAGTGGCTGCTGCAGGAGCTTCAAAGAGTGCAAAGGTCTGGATGATCGTTTCCTACTCGATTTTCGCCCTTCCCGTCCTGGGGCTAGTGGGATTTATCCTTTTTATAGTTGTCAGCGGTTCGCCTTGATGGAGTGCGGGTGGGCTTGACGCTTCGCTTCTCTTGTAGAAACTCCTTCCCAGCATGTCGTGGTATTATTCAAAAAACGGAACCCAGGTCGGCCCGATAGCCGAAGATGAATTGTCAGCGAAAATCAAAAGCGGTGAGGTATCCTCCACAGATCTGATCTGGCAGGAAGGAATGCCTGATTGGAAAAGCCTATGCACAAGGATCGCGCTCTCTGGGTTGCCCTAGTGGTTCTGCTTCTCGGCTTTGCCGCCTTCATGCTGCGTGAGACGGGAGGCGCAGGGTGGATGCCGGGATGTGTTTTTAGAAAGACCACTGGTTTCGATTGCCCGGGTTGTGGGATGACGCGCGCTTCCTATGCTGCCCTTAACGGTAACCTGGTAGCGGCCTTTCGCTACAATCCCGTGGGTATGGTTCTTCTGCCTCTGGCTCTGTTCGCGCTCTCCATCGAGGTGGCCGGGTGGGTGAGGGGAAAGCCTCTGCCTTTCGGCATCCGCACCGGGCGCTGGGGTGCAACGGTTCTCGCCGTGATCCTGATCGGGTGGTGGATTCTGAGAAACGTGTTTTGGAAACTCTGAACTCCGGACTTTGATTTCCCCAGAAGTAAGTCTATTTTCCAAGGCATGAGTCTTCTTCTCGGAGTAAATATAGACCACGTCGCGACCCTGCGGCAGGCGCGGTATGCCCTACTGCCCGATTCTCCAAACGCTGAGCCTTCCGTGGTGGAGGCCGCGCTGGAGGCAAAAGCGGGTGGTGCGGATTCCATCACGGTGCACGTTCGTGGCGACAGGCGGCACATGCAGGATGCGGATGTATTCCGGGTGAAAGAGGCGTGTGATCTTCCGCTGAACCTTGAGCTGGGAATTACTGAGGAAATGATGGATCTGGCTTTCCGGTTGAAACCGGATTTTGCCTGTCTCGTGCCGGAGACGCGGGAGGAAGTGACTACCGAAGGCGGGCTGGATGTGGTTGCCCTCTTCGGCACTGCACGCGAGGCGGTGAAACGTCTCAAGAATGCTGGGATTAAGGTCAGCCTATTCATCGATCCCGATCTGGAGCACGTCGAGGAAGCCGCGCGCATGGATGCGGATATGATCGAGCTGCACACCGGTGCATTTGCGAACGCCACTGATCCCGCCGTGGAGCTTGCCAGGCTCGTTGCCGCCGCAGAGCTTGGTCATGAGCGTGGCCTCCAAGTGAACGCTGGGCACGGGATCAATTATTGCAATCTTCCGCAACTACTGGAAATTCCGTATTTGGCCGAGCTGAACATCGGGCACAGTATCATCTCGCGTGCCATGACCGTCGGCATGCGCCAGGCTGTCTCGGAAATGCTTTCGGGTATGAAGGGCTATACCTCCGCTCCATGATGATATACGGAATTGGGATCGACGTTGTGGAGGTGGATCGCATCGAGGCCGCTATCGAGCGGCAGGGCGAGGCTTTTGTCGCAAGGCTTTTCACCCAGGCGGAAAGGGATTACTGCGAGCGCCAGGCACGCCCAGCGATGCACTTCGCCGCTAGGTTTGCCGCGAAGGAGGCAGTTTCCAAAGCTTTCGGAACGGGGATAGGCGGGCAGGCCGGTTGGCTGGAAATAGAAGTTTTACGCGTAGAATCCGGTGCTCCGAAAATGTTTTTTCACGGGAACGCGGCAGAGTTTTTGAAGACGGAGGGAATTTCCGATGTGCAGATCAGCCTTACGCATGCGCGGGATTACGCGGCTGCGAATGCGGTGGCGATGAGGATGCCGGTTTAGTCCGGGGGGCATCCTCCCCCCGAACGGCCTGGGGCAGGATGCCCCAGCTATCAGGCTATGAAGCGGGGACGTCCACCCAGGTGCCTTGCTCGTGGGATTTGATGGAGAGTTCGGCGAGTTGGACGCCTTTGGCTCCCTCGCGGAGAGTCCACGGGAACGGGGTGTCGATGGCGACGTGCTTGAGGAACATTTCCCACTGGATCTTGAACGCATTGTCGAATTCGAGCTGGTCGGGGACTTCCGTCCAGTTTGCGTAGTAGTCGATCGGTGAGTCGACATCCGGATTCCAGATCGGGCGGGGTGTGACGGATTGGTGCTGCGTCCAGCATTTCCGAAGGCCGACGATGGCGGAGCCTTCGGTGCCATCGACCTGCATGGTGAGTAGGTCGTCGCGGCGGACGCGGACGTTCCATGAGGAGTTGAACTGGCAGGTGACGCCGGTGTCGGTTTCAAAAAGGGCGTATGCGGAATCGTCTGCAGTGCAGTCGTAAGGTTTTCCTTGTTCATCGAAGCGCTCGGGGATGTGTGTGGCGGCCTTGCAGAATACGCGGGTGACTTTTCCGAAAAGGTTGTCGATGACGTAGCGCCAGTGGCAGTGCATATCGACGATCATGCCGCCGCCGTCTTCGGAGCGGTAGTTCCATGAAGGGCGCTGTATGGGCTGGCCTTCGTCTTCGCCAGTGAAGACCCAGTAGCCGAATTCTCCGCGGACGGAGAGGATTTTCCCGAAGAAGCCCTGTTCCTTAAGAAGCTGGTATTTGCGGATGCCGGGGAGCCAGAGTTTGTCTTGAACGGTACCGTTTTTGACACCTGCCTTCTCGGCGACTTCGGCGATACGAAGAGCCTCAGAGTAGAGGACTGCAGTGGGTTTCTCGCAGTAGATGTGTTTCCCCGCGGCGATGGCACGCTCAAGGAAGGGGATACGGTGGGGAGTGGCAGAGGCGTCGAAGAAGATCTCGTTGTAAGGATCCGCGAGGGCTGCATCGAGGTCGGTTGAGAAACGCTCTACGCCGTATTTCTTTGCCAGGTCGGAGAGTTTGTTTTCGTTCCGGCCCGTGAGGATGGGGTCGGGTATGAGGCGGGAGCCGTCTGGGAGAACTACGCCACCTTGATCGCGGATTGCGAGGATGGAGCGGACAAGGTGTTGGTTGGTGCCCATGCGGCCAGTGACGCCGTTGAGGATGATGCCTATTTTTTTCATAAAACTTTAAATTCGAAGGAAGAGGTTAGGTGCTGGGATTGCGGTGAAATCTTTTTACAGTGGTTGTGTGCTTTTGAGGATTTTCTGGAGGAAGTCGTGCTGGTTCATTGCCCAGTATTTGCGGGAGAAGATTTCGACTTCGGTGAGGCCGGTGAAGCCAGCGTTGCGGATCATGGCGAGGATGCGCGGTGTGGCGTTGACTCCCTCGCCGGGTAGGCCGCGGTCGAGAAGCGGGTGGTCGAAATCGGGCTTGAACTCGCAGATGTGGAAAGCAAAGAGGTGGCCGTTGAGAGCGCAGGTCTGGATCTCCGCTTCAAGGTTCGTTTCCCACCAGACATGGAAAGTATCGACGGCGATGCCAACGAGGGGGTGGGCGATGCGCTGGGCGAGAAGATTCGCATCGCGCAGGGAGGCGATTGCTGATCTGTCCCCGGCATACATTGGGTGGAGTGGCTCGATGGCGAGTTTCACGTTCACTGCCTCTGCTGCGGGAATGATGGCGCGGATTCCTTCCTCGATTTGATCGAGGTTTTCTTCCGGTGACTGGCCGAGGCTGGCACCGCAGACGAGCACGATCATGGGGAGGCCGAGTGCTTCGGCTTCGCGAAGGGCTTCGAGGTTCTTTTGTATCCCACTCTCGCGGTCGGTCGCAGTTTTCCCAGTGAAGAACCCGCCACGGACAAGACAGACGGGATTCAGTCCGCTATCGGAAAGGTGGGTTCTGACTTTCTTCAGATCCTGGCCGGCGACTGTTTCTCGCCAGATGGAGATTCCGGCTATACCGGCTCGTGAGTAGTTCTCAATGCACTCATGGATGGACCAGGGCTGGTTGGTAAAAGTGTGGACGGCGAGCTGGTCTGGGAACATTTGAAGACTTGAGAATGATTATGTGGTTTCGGCAACCATGAGGGTGCCAGCAACACGGATGTTTTCTTCTGCTGGCTTGTTCTCGATGATCTGGGCTTCAAGCCGGGAGGCGGCGGCACGGGCAATTTCGCTCAGAGGCATGCTCACGGTGGTGAGAAGTGGGCGGGAAAGACGGCGCACCGGGGAATCGTCGAAGCCAGTGACGGAAACTTGCGACGGGACGCTGACGCCGAGGCTATCGAGCTCGCTGAGGACGACTGTGCCGATGATATCGTTAGCGCAGACGAGAGCGTTGTATTTTTTCGCGAGCGGGGCGATGGCTTCGGCTGTGATTGAGGGAATGTCGTGGAAGTTATAGACGTCGGTTTCGCTATTGAAGGGCGTTCCTTGTTTTTCGCAAGTAGCAGTAAAGCCTTCGAGACGTTCCTCGTTGATCTGGCCGAGACCCTTGAGGGTAAGGTATGCTGGCTTGAGATCCTGGCGTGCAGATTTTAGATGGTTGGCGATCATCTCCATCCCTGCTGCGTTTTCCGATCCGACGCATGGAAGTCCATCGATGGTGCGGTTGAGGACGACGAAGGGGGTGCCAACGGCGCGGAGCTGTTTGATAGTGGAAGGGGACGGGCTGTTGAATGCGAAGATGAAGCCGTTCAAATCACCGCCTTTTTTGTGAGGATACGGCTGGAACTTCGGTGAAGTGGTTTCACAGAGGAGATTGATCCCGCAGAGCTTGAAGCCGCGTTGGATGCCTTCAATGAGGGAGCTCAGATCGTAGAAGAGGGCGCGCTCCTGCTCCTCATGGAGGGGTAGGACGAGCTTGATGTTGAGAATGGCACGGCCGCGGTGGCGACGGATGACACGTTTCTTGTAGCCGAGCTTGTTTGCGGTCTCGTTGATGCGAGCCGCAAGTTCGGGCGTCACCAAGCGCGATTGGTTTAGGGCGCGGGAAACTGTTGCCGTGGAGATGTTGAGCTCGCCTGCGATGTCAGTGATAGTTGCCATAAACGTGGATTTTGAAGCTCTTCAGAGAATCGTTAGAGAGTTTACTTAGTAACTTAACCGCGTTACACAATCCGCAAGGATTTCCTTTTCCCAATCCGGGCGGGTGGCCGATTTTGGGTGTGTGAGTGGGGATGGGCAGCGGCCGATAAGGTTCTGGAAAATCGCGCAGGAATGCTTGTAAGCGGGAACCGGGGCGCGGAAGGAAATGTTGCCGAGATACTGAATGGCATCGGTCAGGGCGGCGTAGCGATCGTCGCCTTCGAGCCAGTATTTGTCGCGGAGGGCGAAAAGCTCCGGGCAGAAGGTGGCTAGCCCGAGCAGGTAGTCTGAACCATATTCGGTCATGTCGATTGCGAGGTCGTTGCCGGTGAAGATTTTAAAGTCCGGGCGGATTTTGTCGCGGATTTCGAGGCGTCGGAGTTCGATACCACGGTCGAGGGAGGAATGTTTGATGCCTTTGAGAGCTGGTATCTGGATCAGGCCGGTGATGGTTTCTTCATCGAAGATTATGCCGTTTGGGGCGAACATGGAGCCTAGCTCAAAGCCGATAACCGATTCGTATCCTTCGCAGACCTGTGTGTAGAGATCGACGATTTCCGAGGGTTTCCAGCCGTGGAAGCGGGTGGTTTGGAAGAGGATAGGCGTGCCTCCGTAGGAAACGATCTCGTCCATTTGCGTGCGATAGAGGCTGACGAGGTCGCCTTCGAGTCCTTCGACAAATGCGCCGGAAACGAAGTCGCGACGGCCTGCGATGGTTTCTTTGGTAAGCTCCAGAATGAGGGTGCGTTCAGCTGGATTTAAGTAGTTTGCGTAGCCGGTATCCATGTTCACTGCGCAGCCGAGGCCAGCATCCGTGGTGCGCGCGACGGCGTCTTGGAACGAGCTACGGGCGATAGAGCCGTCGGTTTCGAAAGGCAGCAGGCAGGCTGCGTAACCGGTAACTTTCCGGTTCAGTTTTTTGGCAGTGTGGCGCGAGATAAGAGACATTCTTAGTTCTTTTGGATGTAAAAAAGTAGATGGGCAAGGGAAAACAGAATTTAACTGTAATTCTGTTGGTGAGGACGAAATCAAGTGGAGCTGGATTAAAATCCAGTCTCATTTCGCGACACAAAAATAGTGTGGGACGCATTTTGCAAAATGTGTCGGTCGAAACTTTCGGGGAACAAATTCAGCCGAGGTTTGACAACTGTATTCCGCTAGGAAGAATAAGCGCATGTACGAAGCAGTAGGCAAAGTAAAACTGATCAGCGATGTCCAGACCTTCCCAAGTGGTTTTTCGAAACGGGAGTTCGTGGTGACAACAGGGGACAGCAAGTATCCGCAGGATCTGAAGTTCGAGGTGGTGAAGGACAAATGTTCGCTACTTGATAGCTACAAGGAGGGGCAGGAAGTTCAGGTGAATTTCGACATCCGTGGAAACGAATATAACGGGAAGTATTACGTAAACCTCTCCTGCTGGAAGCTCAGCGCGAAAGAGGGCGGCTCAACCAACAGTGAGCATTCCCAAGAAGAACCGCCGGCGAAAGCTGCTGCCCAAGCGGAACCCTCCGCGGCGGATCTGCGGAAGGACGACGATTTCGATGACGACCATATCCCGTTCTAAACGCGATCCCACGTTTTTTGCCTCGTTGGCAGGGCTTGCTGTTGAAGCTATTCAGACGGCCATTTCGCTGCCGATGCGGGCGTAGAGCTCGGTCTGCTTTGCAGAATGCTCCATGAGGTCTGCTGCGAGGGTGACTTTCCCCGGCTCGAAAATGGTGATGGTGGAGGAGCCGCCAAATGCGAAGTAGCCTTTTTCCTGGGCTTTTACGACGGGCTTCCCTGGAGTGTAGGTTTGGTGAATGGAGCCGACGCAGGTGGCACCGATTTCGAGAATAAGAATGGTGCCGAAATTTTCCGTTTCAAGGTGGCAGATCGTGCGCTTGTTGGTCCAGAGGTAGGAGAGGTTTTGCGCGAGAGCGATAGGGGATACGGAAAACAAAGGGCCGGGGATGGTTTTTGTTTCCGAAGGGATGCCTGCGGCAGGGAAGTGGTAGCGGTGGTAATCTACCGGGCAGAGGCGTGAGAGGACGAGCGAGCCTTTTGCGTATTTCTCCGCAAGCGCGGCATCACCGAGCAGGGCGGGGAGATCGAAGGTCTGGCCTTTTACGAAAAAGGAATCGATGGCGGAGATGTCGGGAAAGCCGAGGTGGCGTCCATCGGCGGGAAATACGACCGGTGAGGGGGCGATTGGACGGGCTGTGGGCTTGAGTTTTCGGTAGAAGAATTCGTTGAAGCTCTTGAACGAGGATGGGTCGTCCGCAAATTCGGCGGGGTCGAGACCGTAGAGTTCGATGAAGGGTTTAATGCGGGAGGTAGAGGCGGGTGTGGACATTCGTCGGCCATACCACTTGGAAAACCCCGCGCGTTTCACCAGAGCATGAAGAGAAAGTTTTCCGAGAGGGGTTCGGTAAACCCAACGCAGAAATGACTCGCCGTAAACCTGTTCGTTCTCCGATTCTTGGGTGTGCCGATTGAAATATTTGATGGATTCCACGCCGGAAGGTAGCGGAGGTGAGAAAAGAAAGTCAAAGATGGAAGATGTGTGACAATGGTTTCGTATCTGAGTGCGATTGAACTTGCGGTCTTGGTTGTCCGCGCTTATCTCCCAGAAAATGAAAGAAATCTGCATCGCGCTCGCCGGAATTTGCCTGTTGAGCAGCTCTTGTGAAAAAAAAGCTGCCCGCGTGACGGTGGAAGAAACCCGCGGTCTGACGGTTAAGGATAGCCAGCCGAAACTCTTCGCGACGAGCGGCGAGCGTTTCCGCGATGCGAAGCCGTCACCGGTGAAGGGTGACGCTCCGAAAAACTGGCTGAAGCTTCCCTCCTCACAGTTCCGCGAACTGAACTACCGCTTTGGCGAATCCGGTCTAGGCGAGGTGTATGTTTCGCTCTCAGGCGGCGGCGTGGGTGACAACGTGAACCGCTGGGTGCGCCAGTTCGGGCAAGATCCTCTTTCGCCAGCGGATCTGGCCGCAATGCAGAAAATGGCTATTGCCGGCACCGAGGGGGTCTGGGTCGAGGCGGTGGGGGAATACGCCTCAGGTATGGGTCAGGAGGCGAAGCCGGGCTACGCGCTTGCGGGCGTGATTGCCGAGGTAAGCGGGCGGATCCTGACATTGAAAATGGTTGGCCCGGAGGCGGAGGTGGAAAAGGAAAAGGCTTTACTCAAAGGCTTCGCGGCGAGCCTTGAGATGGTGAACTAACGCGAACTGGATTTTAGAATTTCAAGAAATGGCAAACGACTCTCAAAAGACCACAGGAAAAAAGGAAAAATCCTTTCTCCGGAAGATCTATGATTTTCTCTCCGGATTCCATCTGGCGACAATAACCTTCCTCCTTCTCCTGCTACTTACCTGGCTGGCGACTTTGGAGCAGATCGACAACGGACTCTACCCGACCCTGAACAAATACTTCAGTTGGAGGTCCCCATGGCTGATCCCGGACATGGTTCCGGAAATCAACGGCAAGAAGCTGCCGTTTTACCTGCCCGGCGGGTATTATGTCTGCGCCGTATTGCTGCTGAACATGATCCTCGGAGGCATCGTCCGCATCCGAAAGGGATGGAAGCAGGCTGGAAACCTCATCTCTCACTTCGGCATCGTATTCATGCTCATCGGTGGCGGGGTGGCTCACCACTTTTCGGAGCGTGGGAACATGGCCGTCTATGAAGGTGAATCCAGTAACACGGCCGAGGCCTACAACGAGTGGGTAGTCGAAGTCGCCGAAGTGAAGGACGAGGCATACGAAGAAGTCCATGTGATCCGTGGCGAGTGGCTGACGGATCTAAAAGCCGGGAATCCCCGTATTTTTGATTTCAAAGGCATACCGTTCTCTCTCGAAATTTCGGGTTATCTGGTAAATGCGATTCCGGCCAACCAACTCGAAGCACCTCCACGTAACAAAGAGCTTGTGGCCGACGGTTATTATCTCCAGGAGGCGAAGGGCAACGTGGAATCCGAGCGGAACCTCGCGGGCAGCTACGCGCGAGTGATCTTCGAAGGCGGCGAAAAGTCCGCTCCTTTCATCCTGTCAGGAGCTTCGTTCTACCCGTTCACGGTTCGAGATGGCGACAGGGTATTCACCGTCGATATGCGCAAGCGCCTCTGGCCTATGCCCTTCGAGGTGAAGCTGGACACCTTCACTGCGGATTTTCACCCCGGCACCTCGCGTCCCGCAAAATTCATCAGCGACATCCGTCGTGTGGAAAACGGCCAGGAGTCCAAGGTTCGTATCCAGATGAACGAGCCGATGAGATACGAGGGCTACACCTTTTTCCAAGCGAGCTATGGCCCTGCTGGAGCAGGCCCAGGTGATACGATGTATTCTGTTTTTGAAATCGTGAGGAACCCGGCCGATCATTGGCCGGAATACAGCCTCTACATCGTGGCCTTCGGGATGTTGGTCACATTTCTAACAAAACTTGGCGGACACCTCTCTGCCTCATCAAGGAAAAGCAAAAATGAAGGGTAAAGGATCAATTGTCGGACGCTGGATCGTGGCCATACTGGCGCTGGGAGCGCTGGGAGCGGTCTTCATAGGCATGCTGATCGACAATATGCCAAAAGGAACACCGCAAAAGGTGGAGGGTTATACGCCATGGGAAAAGGAAACCATAGCTCTTGTCTCCACGCTTCCCGTGCAGGACGGCGGGCGCATCAAACCGCTCTCCACCTACGCAGGCTTCACCATGCTCGGCCTACATGGCGCGCGCTCGATGAAGGTGGAGGGGGAAGGCGGGGGAACTTTCAAGATCAAGCCGACCGAATGGATGATGGATACGCTTTTCCGTCCCGATCTGGCGGTGGATCTCCCTACTTTCCGCGTAGACAATTCCAAAGTCCTCGAAGCCATCGGTGTTGAGCCGAAAGGCCGCCGCGACCGCTACAGCTACAACGAGATCGAACCAGGCTACGATGAGCTCATCATGTTGGCGAAATCCTACCAGCCCATCGCAAAAAAAGAGCGCGATCCCGTCCAGCAGCAGACCATCGACCTCGCGTATAATATACGGCACTACGAGAGCCTCCTCGGCTACTTCGGCTTCGCCCGCTCCGGCATCGTGCTACGCGGCTCTGGCGGCGGCACCGAGCCTGACAAGCGCGCGGATCTCAGTGCGGTGATGACCACCGCCCCTCAGCTTCGCGCGGAGATCGCACGAACCCAGCGAGAGGGCGGTCAGATCGACGATCGTATGCAGGATCTTCTCCAACAGGTTGTGGAAGGTGCGAACTTTTCAAAATTTAGCATCTTCGCCCTCCCTCCGAAAAGCGCAACCGAGGAAGACTGGCTCTCCGCCGGTAACGCGATCATGGGCGTGATGACTCTCGAATCGAAAGATCCCGAAACAGCGATCGACGACATTAAATACCTTGAGACGGCGGTGCGCTCGGTTGCCCTAGGCGAAAAGGAATTCCGCAAACACTTCGCTGAGTTCAAGGAGCGGATCGACTCTCGCACGGAATCCCGCGGCGAGTTGAAATACGTGGCCATGGAGACCTCGTATTTCAAAAGCGATTACTTTCTCAACGCCCTCGTGTGTTTCCTCCTCGGCACGCTATTCGCGCTGGCAATGTGGGGAGTCGGCCAGTCGAAGGTCGGAAAAATCCTTTACTGGATCACCTTCGCGTTCACCGCAGGTGGTGGCGCGATCTGTTTGTGGGCCATCGTGGAACGCTGTATCATCATGCAGAGGCCACCCGTTGGGAACCTTTACGACACCGTCATCTTCATCGCCACCACCGGTGTCATCATCGCGCTGCTCATGGAGTGGATGACGAGACGTGGCTTCTCCCTGGGGCTCGCTCCCATCCTCGGCACCGCGCTGATCTACCTCGCCCGTCGCTACGAACTTGGCGATGCCAGCGACCACATGAATCCGCTTGTCGCCGTCCTGGACTCGAATTTCTGGCTCTCCACCCACGTCACGACCATCACGCTCGGCTACTGTGCGGGGCTACTCGCGGCTAACCTCTCCTGTGGCTACATCCTCATGCGAGGGCTGAACCTCGACGGTAATAACAAGGGACTTCGGCGTGCTCTCACCAAAGCCGTTTACGGCTGCATCTGCCTCACCGTCTTCCTCTCCCTCGTCGGTACCGTCCTCGGCGGCATCTGGGCGAACTACTCGTGGGGTCGGTTCTGGGGCTGGGATCCGAAAGAAAACGGCGCACTCATGATCGTGCTCTGGACACTTGCCATCCTCCACGCCCGCCTCGGCGGAATTATCAAGGAATGGGGTCTGCACATCTGCTCAGTCCTCACCGCCTGCGTCGTGGCCTTCTCCTGGTGGCACGTGAACTTCCTCGGCATCGGCCTGCACAACTACGGCTTCACAGCGGATAAGAAATTCATGATCTTCATCTACTACGGAGCCATGCTTGTCTTCGTCGGAATCGCCCTCATCGCCATGCTTGTAGAGTGGGTGGACAAACGCTCTGTAAAGATGACGAATGACGCCCGAGACGCCAAAGCCCTGGAAGCTTAGTGAGATGGATTTGTTCGGTGCCGATACGGAATCGAACCTTCTGCCCCACGGCGGGATTGTAAATTACGCAGGTTTCATTTTTTCTGCTGAGGAATCCGCGAGGATTTTAGAAGAGCTTTTGACAGAGGTTCCCTGGAGAAATGACGAGGTCGTGATGTTTGGGAAATACATCGTCACCGCCCGCAAGGTTGCATGGGTTGCAGACGAGGGAGTGGCCTACGCATATTCCGGAAAATCGAGGGCGCCTGTTGCTTGGACAGAGGGCTTGAGAAGGCTCAAGGCCGTTGCTGAAAAATGCACCGGATCCGTTTACAATTCCTGCCTCCTAAACCTCTACCACGATGGTAGCGAAGGCATGGGCTGGCACTGCGACGACGAGCGTTCGATTGTCCCACAAAGCTCAATCGCCTGCCTCAGTTTCGGGGCTGTCCGGAAATTCTCATTCAAACACAAGCGCACAAAGGAAACCGTTTCCCTCGAATTGGAAAACGGCAGTCTCCTCGATATGCGCGATGGCACCCAGGAGAATTGGCACCACCAGCTTCCGAAAACGAAGAAGGTGTCTGAGCCTAGAATCAGTCTTACTTTCAGGCGGATGGGGTGATAGGATCGTGCACCGAATATGAAAAATGATAAAGCCGCCTGACGTTGCTGTTTTTCATTTGGAGATGTGCAACCGGAGCGCTTTCCGCCCTGATGTCCGGATACCACAGAGATGGGTTGTGAGAATGCCGGTAAGCAGGAGGGCGTCCGAAGATGCAGGACCCAGGCTTGCTTGAGGCCGAACCAGAGGAACTCGGATAAGAGGGAGACGAGCGATCTGGGTTTCGAGACGCGTCATTGCTTCAAAGTGGCTAGTGCCGAGAGATCAGTGGAAGGCTAATAGTGATTTTCCCAAGGGGAAACCCACTTTTCAACGGCTTCGATGAAATATTCCTCCTCGCCTTCGATCTTGATGCCGAAAAGTCCAATCTCGCCTTGTTCAGTTACATCCTTGCATGGGCCGGGACGCGGTTGCAAAGACGCCCTGCGCGAGGTCGAGAGCCACGTCGTAGACGTAGACATCAGAGCTTACTTCGACAACATCCCACACGACGAGCTGGTGCGGTTGGTGCGGTGACAGCCAACAGCAGAAGCGATGCCCTCCCTGCATAGCTGGATCGCTACTATTCGGAAGGCTATCGCGAAATCCTCAGAGTGAAGGATTGGTAAGGATCTTGCGGTAACCCGTGAATAATCTTGCGTTACCAAGTGAATAAATTGATTTTTTTTCATCGCTAAAGAGTTCTAGGCGATTACTTCCTCAGCAGTGAGCCATTTGACATGACCCGAAAAGACACATCTCACGATTTCCCGCACCAGCAGGGCCTTTACGATCCTTCTAAGGAACATGACTCCTGCGGAGTCGGTTTCCTCGTGAACATAAAGGGGATCCCTTCCCACCAGATTGTCGAGGACGCTCTCGAAATCTGCATCAATCTCGATCACCGTGGAGGCTGCGGTTGTGACCAGGATACCGGTGACGGAGCGGGTATGCTGATGGCAATGCCGCACAAGTTCTTCACCACGGTGGCCGCAGAAGAAGGCATCGAACTCCCGGAACCCGGCTATTTTGCCGTCGGTATGGTCTTCTTGACGCCGGATGATAAGAAAGCAGCCTCCGAGCAAAAGGTGCTCGAGGACGTGATCGGAGAAGTGGGGCAGATCCTGCTGGGCTGGCGCGACATCCCAGTCGACAGCCAACATCTCGGCAAGGCCTCGGCTGCCTGCGAACCACGGATGAGACAGGTCTTCATTGGCCGGTCGCCTGATATCGTGGATCAAGCCGCCTTTGAGCGCGCTCTCTATCTGATCCGCCGGGTTACCAGCTACCGGATTCGCTACCAGCAGGGCGGGAAGCACGGTTACTTCTACACCTCCAGTATGTCGAGCCAGGTGATCTGTTTCAAGGGCATGCTGACGACCGGGCAGCTCTCCCATTACTTCAAGGACTTCCATCATCCCGATATGGAAACCACGATGGCGCTGGTGCATTCGCGTTTCAGCACCAACACCTTTCCCAGTTGGCCGCGGGCTCAGCCTTTCCGTTTTACCTGCCACAACGGCGAGATCAACACGATGCGCGGCAACGAAAACTGGATGCACGCGCGCCAGATGCAGCTCGAGAGTGAGCTTTTCGGCGGGGATCTGAAAAAACTGCTCCCCATCATCTCGGGCGACGGCTCCGACTCTCAGCAATTCGACAACAGCTTGGAGTTTCTCATGATGGCGGGCCGCTCTCTGCCGCATGTCGTCATGATGATGATCCCCGAGCCGTGGGAGAAACATCAGACCATGTCGCAGTCGAAGCGCGACTTTTACGAATACCACGCCTGCATGATGGAGCCGTGGGACGGCCCTGCCTCGATTGCTTTCCTCGACGGAACCCAGATCGGAGCGATCCTCGACCGCAATGGACTGCGCCCCTCACGCTACTACGTCACCAGCGATGACCTCGTGATTATGGCGTCCGAAGTCGGAGTTCTGCCCCGGATTGATCCCGCTACTGTGATCAAAAAGGGTCGGCTCGAACCGGGTCGGATGTTCCTCGTCGATACGAAGGAAGGGCGCATCATCGACGACAAGGAATTGAAGGAAAAGATCGCCGGAGAGCGTCCCTACGGGGAATGGCTCAGGAATAACCTCGTCAGGGAAGATGATCTACCGGAACCCGCTAGCGAAGCGCCGGGGCTCGATGAAGAAACCCTGATAATGCGACAGAAAGCATTCGGTTACACCTTTGAAGACCTGCGTTTCCTCATCCAGCCGAGCGCCAATGCCGGACTCCAGCCACTTGGGGCGATGGGTAACGATACCCCGCTCGCGGTCCTCTCGGATCGACCGCAGCCGCTTTACAACTATTTCAAGCAGCTCTTTGCCCAGGTCACCAACCCCGCCATCGACCCGATTCGCGAGGAGCTGATCACTGCCAGCGTGACCTTCCTTGGCTCCGAGGCAGATCTCATCAACCCCGGCCCGGAGAACTGCCGGATGATCAAGCTGGAAAACCCGATCATCGACAACGACAAACTGGCTCGGATTCGTGACTTCAAAGCCTCCGGGTTCAAGTCTGCCACGCTTCCGATTCTCTTTGATCCGGCAACAGACCGGCACGGCCTCGAATCGAATCACCTGCCGGTGAGTGAGCCTCTCGGCGCTGAGCATGGTCTTGGGCTGCATGACGCTCTTGAACTTCTCTTTAGCAGCGCGGATGACGCCATCAAAGATGATGTGAATCTTCTCGTTCTTTCCGACCGCGATATCGGCAAACACCGTGCCGGAATCCCGGCTCTCCTCGCCGTCGCCAGCCTCCATCACCACCTTATTAAAGAAGGGGTGCGTGGCAAGGTATCCATCCTTCTTGAGTCCGGAGAACCTCGCGAAGTGCAGCACTTTGCTCTCCTGCTCGGCTACGGGTGCGACGCGATCAATCCATATCTCGCGCTGGAAACGGTCGAACATCTCGTTCTCGATGGGGAACTCGATATGACTCCGGAAAAAGCCCGAGCCAATTTCATCAAAGCGAACATCAAGGGCGTCACCAAGACGATGGCCAAGATGGGAATTTCAACGGTGGCAAGCTATCGGGGAGCTCAGATTTTCGAAGCGATCGGGCTGAATACTTCGGTCATCGATCACTACTTCACGAAAACGGCTTCACGCGTTGAAGGTATTGGCCTCGAAACGATTTCATGGGAGGTCTGGCTCCGGCACAACGACGCCTTTGGCGAACGCCAGGATATCGCCGATACCCCCCTCGACTCGGGCGGCATCTACCAGTGGCGGGCCGATGGGGAGAAGCATCTTTTCAATCCGGTCACGATTCACAAGTTGCAGCAGGCCACGTGGGCTCCCGATTACAACGTCTTCAAGGAATACTCCAAGGCGGTTAATGATCAGACCCGCGATATGTTCACCCTGCGCGGACAGATGGAATTCAAGGCCGATCCGGTCAGAGCCATCCCGATCGAAGAAGTGGAACCGGCGTCCGAGATCATGAAGCGTTTCAAGACCGGAGCGATGTCTTACGGCTCGATCAGCAAGGAGGCTCACGAAGCCCTCGCCATCGCCATGAACCGAATCGGCGGCAAGTCGAACACCGGTGAAGGTGGTGAGGATCCCGACCGTTTCACCCGCGATGAGGACGGCGATCTCCGCCGCTCTGCCATCAAGCAGGTCGCTTCGGGGCGCTTCGGTGTCACCAGTCATTACCTCGTCAATTCCGACGAACTCCAGATTAAGATCGTGCAGGGAGCCAAGCCAGGTGAAGGCGGCGAACTGCCCGGACACAAGGTGCTGCCACCCATAGCGAAGACCCGTGGCACCACTCCGGGAGTCGGCCTAATCTCGCCACCTCCGCACCACGACATTTACTCAATCGAAGATCTGCAGCAGCTCATTCACGATCTGAAAAATGCCAATGTGCACGCGAGGGTGAACGTCAAGCTCGTCTCTGAGGTAGGAGTCGGCACGATCGCCACCGGTGTCGCCAAGGCCAAGGCGGATGTCATTCTCATTTCCGGCTATGACGGCGGAACGGGTGCTTCGCCCCGATCCAGCATTCAGCACGCGGGGGCACCGTGGGAGCTTGGGCTGGCGGAAACCAACCAGACGCTCCTGCTCAATAATCTTCGCAGCCGCGTTGTCGTCGAGGTGGACGGTCAGCTCAAAACCGGACGTGACGTCGCCATCGCCTGTCTGCTCGGAGCCGAGGAATTCGGTTTTGCCACCGCCCCGCTCGTTACCCTTGGTTGCCTCATGATGCGAGTCTGCCACAAGAACACCTGCCCGGTCGGCGTAGCCACTCAGGATCCCCGCCTTCGTGCAAAATTCAAAGGATCTCCGGACGCAGTCGTGAACTTCATGACCTACATCGCTGAGGAGCTCCGTGAAATCATGGCCAGTCTCGGTTTCCGCACGATCAACGAAATGGTCGGCAAGGTTGAGAAACTCGATATGCGCAAGGCCATCGACCACTGGAAGGCCAAGGGGCTCGACTATTCCAAGATTCTCTACAAACCCGAGACTGATCCCGAAGTCGGCACCTACTGTGAGATCAAGCAGGATCACCGGTTGGAACTGGCACTGGATAACACTCACCTTCTCGAACTCTGCCGTCCCGCGATCGAGAACGGCGAAAAGGTTTCCGGCGAATTCCCCATCGTGAACACCAATCGCGTCGTAGGAACCATCGTCGGATCGGAAATTTCCCGGCGTCATGGCGGCAAGGGATTGCCCGACGACACCATCCAGCTAAAGTTCAACGGTTCTGCCGGCCAGAGTCTAGGCGCCTTCTGTCCGCGCGGCATGACCCTGACGGTCGAAGGTGACACCAACGACTACTGCGGCAAGGGTCTCTCAGGCGGAAAGATCGTCGTCTACCCGTCCAGAGTTTCCAACTTCGTGGACCAGGAAAACATCATCACGGGTAATACCGGATTCTACGGCGCGACGTCTGGGGAGGCCTTCATCGCCGGCATGGCGGGCGAGCGATTCTGCGTCCGCAACAGCGGAGTAAAAGCGGTCATCGAAGGCTTGGGTGACCACGGCTGCGAATACATGACCGGCGGCGAGGTGATCTGTATCGGATCCACGGGGCGCAACTTTGCGGCCGGGATGTCCGGCGGCACCGCCTACGTTCTCGACGAGGTAGGTGATTTTGTCAGCAAGCGTCTCAATCCCGATATGGTCAATGTCTACCAGCTGATCGAGTCTGATGACGAAGAAATTGACGCCGTGAAGGCTCGACTCGAACGCCACGTTGCTCTCACCAATAGCGTCCGGGGGCAACAGGTCCTCGACGACTGGGACGAGATCCTTCCCCGATTCATCAAGGTGCTCCCCAGCGATTACGAACGCGTCATCAAAGCAATCGCCAGGGCCGAAGAAAAAGGCCTCAAGGGTGACGAAGCCATCCAGGCGGCTTTCGAAGAAAACGTCGCAGCCGGTCACTGATATTTCACCTTTACTGAAGCTTCGGCGGACAAGCCGCCAGACTGCTTCTAACCTTTTACTATTTACATTATGGGCAAACCCACCGGATTTCTCGACCACGAACGCAAGCCAATTCCCGACCGTCCCCCGCTCGACCGGGTGAAGGATTGGAAGGAAATCCATGCTGCACGCGAGGATAAAAAGGTTTCCACCCAGGGCGCCCGCTGCATGGACTGCGGCGTTCCCTATTGCCACACCGGCATGACGATCGAAGGCGTCGCCAGCGGTTGCCCGATCAAAAACCTGATCCCCGAATTCAACGATCTCGTATACCGCGGCCGGTGGGAAGACGCCCTTGGTCGGCTGCGCAAGACAAACAACTTTCCAGAATTTACCGGCCGAGTTTGCCCGGCTCCATGCGAAGGCTCGTGTGTGCTCGGCGTCATCGATCCCCCGGTGACGATCAAGAATATCGAGTGCTCCATTATCGACCGCGGCTGGGAAGAAGGCTGGCTTCCTCCACAACCACCAAAGATAAGAACCGGGAAGAAAGTTGCTGTCGTCGGCTCCGGCCCGGCTGGCCTCTCCTGCGCCGATCAGCTCAACAAGGCGGGCCACGAAGTCACCGTTTTTGAGCGCGCCGACAGGATCGGAGGTCTCCTCATGTACGGAATTCCCAACATGAAACTCGACAAGCGCGAAGTCGTCGACCGGCGAGTCAACCTGATGCGCGAGGAAGGCGTGAAATTTGTTACCAATGCCCACATCGGGGTGACACATGACATCGAAGAGATTCGCAAGGAACAAGACGCTGTCGTTCTCTGCTGCGGTGCCACCAAGCCGCGGAATCTTCCCGTCGAGGGTCGCGATCTGAACGGGGTTCATTTCGCGATGGAGTTCCTCGGGGACAATACCAAGCATCTTCTCGACAACGACTTCGACAACTCCCGTCCGCCGATCGACCCGAAGGGGAAACACGTGGTGGTCATCGGTGGAGGCGACACCGGCACCGACTGCGTGGGCTCGTCCCTGCGACACGGATGTGCCAGCGTCGTCCAACTGGAGATTCTGGCCAAACCGCCTCTCGAACGCGCCGAAAACAATCCATGGCCCGAGTGGCCACGTGTCTTAAAGGTTGATTACGGTCAGGAAGAAGCCGAGGCCATTCAGGGCCAAGATCCCCGCGAATATCTCATCAGCACCAAGCGAATGATCGGCGATGCCAACGGCAACGTTTGCGAAATCGAAATCGTGCGAGTCGAGTGGGTTCGTGATGAAGCGACCGGACGTTTTTCTCCCAATGAAGTCGAAGGATCCAGCCGCATCATCAAGGCCGATCTCGTCCTCCTTGCCATGGGGTTCCTCGGCCCCGATGAGACGATTGTCGAAAAGCTCGGACTGAAGACTGATGCCCGATCCAATGTCGCCGCTGAGTTCGATCGATATACCACCAGCGTCGAGGGCATCTTTGCTGCTGGTGACATGCGCCGGGGCCAGAGCCTCGTTGTCTGGGCGATCAACGAGGGACGCGGTGCAGCCCGCGAGTGCGATCGCTTCCTCATGGGCGAGACCCAGTTGCCCTGAGCCGTGGTAAGCCTGGAATTATCTCGATAGTTTCAAAGTCCCCTTGAGAGCTGGGGGAGGTGTGTATCTGAAACCATCACGGGAAATTGCTAGGGGTTCACTTTTTTGGTGAGGAGATTGGTGGCGCTGTTTTGTAAGCGTCCTAAATCCGTCCCCCCGGTGTTGCTCCGCTGGGGTGGTGG
>TARA_B110000037_G_scaffold204294_1_pt1 | contig 29428 bp, 24 predicted proteins | sample TARA_B110000037 | Tara Oceans TARA_B110000037 (sample SAMEA4397196) | marine metagenome | biome: Polar Biome; feature: [MIX] marine epipelagic wind mixed layer (ENVO:01000061); material: water (ENVO:00002006), including particulate matter (ENVO:01000060) such as... | depth 10-100 m | reverse complement strand
CAGATGCTTGTAATGTGGGGCGTGGTTTTGGGCATGCTTTATCTAGCGGTATTCAAGCAGTTCGAGCCGCTTTTATTGGTTCCGATCGCGTTTGGAGCGTTGATCGCGAATTTGCCGACGAAGGGTGTTATCGAGACGCCGCCGGTGGCGCTTCATTCGGAAATGGATGGCGTGGTGACCAAAGTTTGGGTCGAGAAGGGGCAAGAGGTTATCGAGCAACAGGCGTTATTCGAAATCCGCTCCGAGAGTGGCGAAGCTCATGGTGTGATATCGAAGTACAAGGGTAGCGTCTCCGAAATCCATGTTTCGGAAGGTCAGAGAGTGTATTTTGGACAATCCCTTATTGTTACTGCTCAACGGGAAGTGGGCGGATTGTTTTATTACCTATCCCAAGGAATCCATTTGGAGATCTTTCCGCCGCTGATTTTCTTGGGTGTTGGAGCATTGACGGATTTTGGACCGCTTATTGCAAATCCTCGAGTGTTGCTCTTGGGCGCGGCCGCTCAATTTGGCGTATTCGCTACGTTTTTGGGAGCGATCGGTCTTGGCTTCTCTTCAAAAGCGGCTGCTGCAATTGGCATTATAGGCGGCGCAGATGGACCGACTTCGATTTTCATTGCGAACAAACTGGCTCCCGAACTGCTCGCTCCTATCGCGGTTGCGGCCTATAGCTACATGGCCTTGGTGCCGCTTTTACAACCGCCTATTATGAGAGCGTTGACTTCGGAGAAGGAACGCAAAATTCGGATGAGATCGTTGCGGGTCGTTTCTCGAAATGAGAAATTGGTTTTTTCGCTAGTGGTAACGGTGCTCTGCGTATTGTTGGTTCCCGATGCGACTGCTCTAATCGGCATGCTCATGTTTGGCAATTTCCTGAATGTTTGCGGCGTTACCGAACGCCTCTCGAGAGCAGCTCAAAATGAAGTGATTAATGTTATCACTATTTTTCTAGGAGCGAGCGTGGGCATTTCAATGACAGGGCAGAAGTTCTTGCAGTTCGAAACGCTTAAAATCCTTGGTCTTGGTGTCGTCGCTTTCGGAATAGCTACGGCGATGGGCGTGCTCATGGCGAAGCTCATGAATGTATTCTCCAAGGATAAGATCAATCCACTGATCGGGTCCGCGGGCGTATCCGCTGTGCCGATGGCGGCTCGCGTTTCGCAGGTGGAAGGCCAGAGGGCTGATCCGGGTAATTTTCTGCTCATGCATGCGATGGGTCCGAATGTGGCCGGCGTAATTGGCACCGCTGTTGTGGCGGGTTACTTTATCGCCACGTTGGGCGGGCATTGAGGAGGGGAGAACGGTCGTTTGTTAGGGTTGCTTGTCCCAAGCAATCGCACAAGACCAATCGCCAACTAAGCGGTTCGTTAGGACAACGGACCCTACCATCTTGAAGTTGCGGAACAAGAAGCGACAGAGATAATCGCATCGTGCTCGCGGGTTTCAGCGGTTTGCTCGTTCGTAGGCGAAGAGGAATTGCTGGGCGTATCCCGCGTAGGGGCCCAAGTGGATACGGCCGAATTGTTCGAGTTGAGGATTAGCCCAGCCTTCGAGTCCGTAGCGTCGCTGGAGAACTTTGATGATCCAGGTGTCGACGGGAAAGGCTTCGTATTTTCGGGCGCCGAAAAGCAGGGTGCAATCGGCGATTTTCGAACCGACTCCTGGAAAAACAAGAAGACGCGATTTGGCTTCTTCGTAAGGCAAGTTCTCGATTGTATCGAGGCATCCAGGGTCTTGAACAATGAGATCGGCGGTTCGTTTTATGTTCTTCGCTCTAAAACCGAGACCGAGCGACCGCAGGGTGTCTTCGCTCGACTGGGCGATTTGTTCCCAGGTCGGCAGGGCGTGCGCTCCGTCTACTATTTCGTCGCCAAGTTTGTTGGCGAGGTTTGCGCACATGATTTTGATCTGGGGAATTTGCTTGGTCGCGGAACACATGAAACCTAGCAAGGTTTCGGCGAAAGGCTGATTGAGGAGGCGTAATTCGGGAAAGGCCTGGATCGAGGACTGCAGGTGGGAATCGCTTCGCCAAGGCAATTGGTCGATGATCGCGTTCCAATCTGTATCCAGTAAGAGGTAGTCGCGGATTGCCTGTTCGGTCGTAAAGCGATTTTTGCTCGGGCGTCGGAATTGGAGGGATTGTGTTGGGTCGAGTCGAAGCTGGGTGAGGTGGAGTCCCCAGGTTCCTTGCCAGATGTCTTCCTGCTCGAGAGACCAGCGAAAAGCTTGTCCGCCATCGAGTGTTTCGCGAAGGCTATTGGCTGTGAAGGGATTTTCGATGGAGAGTGTCTGCCAATCGGTCCAGTTCATTGAATCGTTTAGGTCAGTGCAGCTTATTGCGTGTTTGACGACCAAAGGAAACTCTGTGAACTGAAGAGTGTCTTTCCTTGAGTATCGAGGAATTCGATTTTCCAGGCGGTGGGAACACGATCCGTTTTCGCCCAATCGGTATCGGTTAAGCCAACGAGAACGCGTTTTTTCTTTATCGATTCGGTCGAAAGCGTGCGGGATTGAATTTCCATCGATCCGGGGTTTACAAATTGAATGTGGAGGGAAGCTACCTGATCTGCCTGATCGGCGTCTTCGAGTTTGAGCGCTACGTAATAGCCGTCCCGTTGATCGGGATCGCTTCGGACGATTGAGTATCTACCTGGGTTTTCTTTCCCCGTAATATGTTCGGAAATGCGTTTGAAAGAATCTTCGTCTTGATGCTTCGAATACAGGATTTCAGCTGCTTGAGAAAGGGACGCTACAATGAGGGAAGAGATTAGGAAAAGGATCGTTTTCATAAAAATTGAATCGTTAGATTGGGATTACCAGCCGTAGTTGCGGCGAATACGTACGGGCTCGTAGAGTTCTTTGGAAACCTCTTGAATGAAGCGGCTGGGCGTGAGGAACATCGAGCCGCCTCCTTTGGTATTCATTTTAGGATAGAGGAGATAGAGTTCGTCGCGGGCTCTGGTTACGGCAACGTAAAAGAGTCGGCGCTCTTCTTCGGTGTCGCCCGACTCGACGGCTCTGCGAATTGGGAAAAGGCCTTCGGCGGCTCCGATGACGAATACAACGTCGAATTCCAAGCCTTTTGCCTGGTGGACGGTTGTGAGCCGTATGGATTGATCGGAGTCTTTCATGCTCCGGTCGGAGACTTCGGAAGTAAGCAGGGTGATTTGAGATATGAGGTCCTGCATCTCTTCGAATCGTGCGGCGAATCCGACTAGAGAGGAGAGGTCATCCATTCGGCTGACGTAGTTGGCGTAGGCACCTTGCAGATACAAACTGTACCATCCGTCGAGTCCCATTTGAACGACCTCTTCGGGAGTGCCAGAGTCGTTGACCTGTTTCATGTCTTGCAGACTTTGAGCGAGGGACTCCCAGTCTTGCCTGGCGACGGCGGGCGCTTTTTTGATGACGACATCATCCGAGAGAGCGTCAATGAAATCGATTTGCTTCGACTTGGCGATCTCGACGGCGAGAGCGTAGAGCTTTTGAGCACTCTTCTCGCCGATCTTTGGAAGAAGGATCGCTAGTCGCATAAATGCGGATACGTCGCGCGGATTGTAGACGAGGCGAAGATGGGCGACCATATCCTTGATATGCGCTTGTTCGAAGAAACGAACACCACTTGTAATTTGATAGGCAATACCGGAGCGAGAGAGCTCCATTTGCATGTCAAGGGATTGGTAGTGAGCACGGTAGAGAATGGCGATTTCTCTGGCGTCTTTCCCTTCGTTGAGGAGACCGTGGATACGATTGATGACGAACTGAGCTTGTTCCTTCGTATCCATCGCTTGGACGATGTAGGGCGCTTGGCTGGACGGCTTGAATGCTCGTAGCTCTTTGTCGAATCCGCGCGTGCTGCGGTTTTGGATGATCGCATTGGCGAACGAAAGAATTTCGGGAGTGCTCCGGTAGTTGATTTCGATCCTCAGAATTTCCGTGCCTGGGTGACGATCCGGGAACGTTAGGATATTTTCGTAGTTCGCTCCGCGCCAGGAGTAGATACACTGAGCATCGTCGCCGACCGCCATGATTTGGTGATTGGCTCCCATCGTATCGATGATCTTGGCCTGGAGTGTATTGGTATCCTGATACTCGTCTACGAGAGTGTGACGAAAGCGCTTGTTGTAGTGGTCCTTGATTTCGGGAGCGACTTCCATGAGCTTGAGCCAGTTGACGAGCAAGTCGTCGTAGTCGACCACTTGTTGCTCGGCTTTGCGTTTGGCGTACACTTCCGAGAACGACTGAATTTGGTCGATCAGTTCGTGATGCTGGGGAAAATGGGTGATAACCGTTTGTTCGATGGAGCTGCACGTATTGCGAGCCATGCTGACGACTGAGGAAAGCGGGCCGGGCTTTGGGTGGGTCTTGTCTTTGAAGAAAGAACTATCGACGGTTTCGACGGCACTTTTGAGGATGGACTCGGCTTCGCTTGAATCGAGAATAGTGAAGTTCTTGGCCATTCCGATCGCGTCGCCGTGCATGCGCAAGAGGCGGTGGCCGATGCTGTGGAAGGTGCCTCCCCAGAAACGTCGCGCCTCGATGCCAGTGAGATCTTCGACGCGATTGAGCATTTCCTTGGCCGCTTTGTTCGTAAAGGTCAGCAAGAGGATGTCGCCGGGGCTGACTCCTTTCGAAAGGAGGTAGGCTACTCGGTAGGTGAGTGTGCGGGTCTTGCCGCTGCCTGCGCCGGCGAGGATGAGCAAGGGACCTGGCTCTGCGGTTACAGCGGCATACTGGTCATCGTTCAACTCGCCCTTGAAGTCGATCGGGGGAATTTCGGTGGTTTGCATTGCAGCTGGCAGATTGAAGTCCATCGCCTGGAAGTAAGAAGCAATTATGCGGCGGGAAGAAGTTTATTGTTTAGGAAAGTGAATCCTGGAATAGCGAGCGGCCGAAAGGTGGTAGGGCTGCTTGTCCCCAAGTAGCCGTTTAAGCTGCTTCTACCGATGCGGTTGCCTGGGACAGGCAACCCTACCATTGGGCAGAGAAAAACACGTTCTCAGCGACCCTCGCTTACCGATTGGAGACTGTTAGATAAGTCGAAAATAGCTCTGCCTCTAATCTGTAGGAGCGGGACCGCTCCTACACTGATTTTTCAACGCTCTATTATAGAAGAACGAGCGCGTCGCGATGGATGACTTCGAGGCGTTTTCGGTCGGGGAAAAGGGCCTCGATCTCGGCGGCGCTTTTGCGAGCGATCTGCTGAATTTCGTGACTTGAAAATGCGCTTTCGCCTCGGGCGATGGGTTCGCCTTCACTGTTGAGTACGTCGATGACGTCACCTGCGTGAAAATCGCCTTCGCAGTGGCTGACTCCGGCGGCGAGTAAACTGCGTTCGTCGCGGATAAGCGCTTGGCAGGCTCCTTCGTCGATTTTGATGAAACCGGATGGGCGTTGAAAGTAGGCGAGCCAGCGTTTTTTGGATACAATTGGAGCCTGACTGGCGGCGAAGCGCGTGCCGATGTTTTCGCCGTCGAGGATGCGGAGGATGATGTTTTTCTCGGCTCCGTGAGCGATAAAGGTTTCGCAACCGGCGTTTGTGGCGAGTTTGGTGGCCTGGATTTTCGGAATCATTCCTCCCACGGCGGTGGCGGAATTGGTGCCTTTAGCCATGGCTTCGATTTCGGGAGTTATCGATTCGACGACAGGAATTATTTCTCCTGTGCCATCCATATCGATTAAACCGGGCGCGGTGGAGAGCATGTATAGTTGGTCGGCCTCGGCGAGACTGGCGACCATGGCTCCGAGGATGTCGTTATTGCCGAATTTTATTTCGAAGGCGTTGACCGAGTCGTTTTCGTTGATAACCGGAATAACTTGGTAGTTGAGCAGTTGGTCGACCGTTGCTTTGGCGTTTACGTATCGGTTGCGAATGCGAAGGCCTTCGTGGGTCAGTAAGATCTGGCCGACCGTGAGTCCGTATGGGTCAAGGCCGCTTTGCCAGCATTGGATTAGACGGCTTTGACCGATCGCCGCGCAAGCTTGTTGCTTAGGGAGGGTGGCGGGACGAGCCTGCAAGTCGAGAACGCCCATGCCCATGCCGACTGCTCCGGAACTGACGATCAGCACTTCTATGCCACGTTTTCGAACGGCTGCGACTTGGGAGCAAATCGCGTCGATCCTGTCGGTATCGACTTTCCCGATACCGGTTGTGAGGATGCCCGTGCCGAGCTTGATGACGATGCGTTTCACTGAGAAGGTGTTTAGGAGTTAGGTATTTAGGGTTTAAGGGCTTGCGTGAGCTAAGGCACTGCAGGCTCGAAAACCTACAGCCTAAATTCCTAACCGCCTAAAAACCTAGCGCCGTAGGTGCTTAGACTGTTAGCAAATCGTTTTCCTTCGCGCCGAGCAGATCGCTGATTTTTTTGATCGCTTCGTCTGTCCCGGTTTGGATTTCCTTTTCGCAGCGTTTGAGGTCGTCTTCGGAGATGCCTCCGTCCTTTTGTAGTTTCTTGATGTGGTCCATTGCATCATGGCGCGCTTTGCGAACTCCGACGCGGGCGTCTTCGGCGTGTTTGCTGACGAGTTTGACGAGTTCCTGGCGGCGCTCGCCGGTCAAGTCAGGAAGCGGTAGGCGAATGACGTCGCCCATGATCGCGGGAGTGATGCCGACGTTAGAAGTTTGGAGGGCTTTCTCGATCGCTTTGAGAGTGGTTTTGTCCCAAGGAGTGATCGCTATCGTGCGAGTGTTCGGAGTCGAGATGGCTGCCATATCGCGGATTGCTATTCGGCTTCCGTAGGCTTCGACCATGACGCCTTCGACCATGGTTGGGTTGGCTTTGCCTGTATTGACGGCTGCGAATTCGTGAGAGGCGTGGTTACTGGCTTTTTCCACGCCTTCTTCGAAGTTCATAAAAATTTCATCTTCGTCCATAAAATATAAGGTTTTTGGGTTTCGGTTTGGTTCGAAATAGGGTGAGTACGCTTATTTGGGGTCGGAACATACGAGAGTGCCGATCTTCTCGCCAAGGATAGCTCGTCGGATGCTGCCTTCTTCGTTGAGACTGAGAACCATAATCGGGACTTCATTGTCCATGCACAAGGAAAAGGCGGTGGAATCGAGGATATTCAAGCGACCTTGGAGAGCATCGATGTAGCTGAGCTGATCGTATTTGACCGCGTCGTCGTGCTTCATTGGGTCTTTGTCGTAGATGCCATCGACCTTGGTGGCTTTCATTATGACGTCCGCTTGAATCTCGCTGGCTCGGAGAGCGGCCGCGGTATCGGTGGAAAAGTAAGGATTTCCTGTTCCGGCGACGAAAATCACAACGCGTCCGCGTTCTAAGTGACGTATCGCACGGCGGAGAATGAACGGTTCGGCGACCTGATTCATCGGAATCGAGGTCTGGACTCGGGTTACGACGTCCATTTTTTCGAGACATTCCATAAATGCCAGGCCATTTATTACGGTCGAGAGCATCCCCATGTAGTCGCCAGTGGTGCGGTCGACGCCTCGGTCCCTGGAACCGGACAATCCTCGGAAGATATTTCCTCCGCCGATGACGATACATACCTCGGTTCCGAGGGCATGGATCTCTTTGATCTGCTGACAGATACGTTTAAGCGTGTCCCAATCTATGGGATCGCCGGTTTCCGAGCTACGCAGCACTTCGCCGCTTAGCTTTAGGATGACACGTTTGTACTTCGGTTGGCCGACCGGATTTGAGTCTAGTGACATTAAAAACTCGTTAAGTCATAGGGAGTTGGAGTCGTCAATGCTGTGTTTTGAAAAAATCTCTATTTCAGCGCTTGACGCGATAGGTTTCTGTTACCAACTTATCCGGCTTTTGACAGCCTGATGGTGTAATGGTAGCACAGATGTTTTTGGTACATCCAGTCGGGGTTCGAACCCCTGTCGGGCTGCCACATTACTCTCAGAGTTTCATGTGGCCCAAGGAAAAGCTGTCCCAGACCTGCGAACTTACGATAGGGAATTGAACCCCGCGGGGTTTGACGGAGATGGGACGCCAAAGGCGTTTTCGTGCAGCGGAAGTGGAGCGCAGCGAACATTCAACCCCTGTCGGGCTGCCATCCTTCGCTTAAAGCTTCGGATGGCACGCCAGTTAAAATGGTTTAGCGTTCGAACGCTATCTCGAGACTGGGTCGGGTAAGGGCTTTGCTCAGAAGCGTCTTTGGAAACCCGACCTTTGCGCTCCTTCGCTTGATTAGCCCGTTGCTATGTCGATTGTATCAAATGAGATCGCAGGGGAAATAGGTTCTTCAACTCAAAATTGAGCTCGGCGCAGGTTTCAGTTTGTCTAGAGATTAAAGGCTGTGTTTTCTCGGAATTCGATTGGGAATGAACAAGTCTTATATTTCTACTAAATGGCTAAAGCCGATGGAGGAGGCTTTCGTCAAAGGACGAAAAACTCGTACTTTGCCGTTATTCAATGTCGGAGTTGGGATTGACGACCTTCAGGAGTTTCTCCGTTGCTATGTGCCGCCGCTTTGTCGGTATCAGGATCACGTCGGGAATTCAGGCAAAGCGTCGTGTCTAGTCTTCGATGCGATCAATTTGTTCATGGGAACTGGGGTCGACGGTACCGTTCAGGGCGGAAATCAAATGTTGGTTGTGGGCGATTTAGGAACGGGTAAAACCTCGCTGCTTTTACTTTTGAAATTGGTCAATGACTTGGGGGTTTGCTCGGGAGAACATCGTTGCGAGTATATTCAAATTGGGCAGGACGCTCTGGATAGAATTGGCAAAATCTCGAATCCTTCGAAGACGATTCTTCTGTTGGATGGAATGGACGAGGATCTTTCTGCGATAGAAGGGGCCCGTCAGCGGTGTCTGGATCTCCTCGCAGCGACTAGTGGATTTTATCGGACCTTTGTCTCTTGCGACAATCGCTTCTTTTTTCAGAACACGTGCGATCAGGGAGAGGGTGATGGCAACGGTCGTGTAGGTGAATTCGATTGTCCGCTCATGGTACTACTCGATTTCGATGAGAATCAGGTGGAGTCGTATCTGGATAATCGCTACCCGGAAAACTGGAAATCGATGTTCGGAAAGCAGGACCTACGGGATTTGGTATTCGAGCGAGCTACTGCGCTGGGACGGCTTAAGAATAGGCCGCAATTGCTATCGCTAATCGGACATTTGTTAGGCCATGGCGAATCTATTACCGATGAATACGGGTTGATCGAAGCGGCGTCTATTCAGTGGCTGATTGGAGTGAGCGAAGATAGCGCCTTGGATGGCGATTCGGGTTTCACGATTGAGGCCCTCTACGATCTGGTGATGCGTATGGCGTTGTTGATGGCCGAGCGAGATATCCGGATCCTATCGGAAGAAGAAGGGGAGAAAACGTTAGGAGAGGGAATTCATCAGTTAAGATTGGTTACGCTTGATCGCGATTCGCTTTTGCGTCGCGTTGAGAGTCTGGATGGAGGTCGCGCGTATCGTTTCTCCCACCCAATGGTGGCTACCTTTTTTGTGGCACAGGGGATATTGGATACGAGCAATTTGGATGAAGTTGTAGTGCCTGAATTCGCAACGAACAAGATGATCGACTACATTGTCAAAGGCCGTAGCAACGACGAGGAGCATCGAAGCAAGAAATTGATAATGCGAAACTTGAAGCTAGCGACCTTCGGGTTCGAAGCGGCTGATCTTAAGGGAGCAATTATCGAAGGAGCCGATTTGCGGAATGCCAATTTTGAGAATGCGGATTTGACGGCCGTTAATTTAATGCGCTGCAAGTTGGATGGAGCATCATTTGCTAGAGCGAATACGGAAGGGGTGATTCCGGATACGCCGACTCCTGGACTCCCGGTTTCTTTCGAAATAGGAGATGGCGTATTTATGGAAATGCTTTGGGTAGAGCCGGGTTCATTTAATATCGGAAATCGTGATACGAAAGTTGTTATCGAAGTGCCTGAGGGAATTTGGTTGGGGAAGTTTCCGGTGACGCAGCAGCAGTATCATGCGATCATGGAAACGAATCTCAGTTGCTTCAAATCTTCAGAGAGCGATTTGCCAGTGGAGCAAGTTTCGTGGAAAGACTCCCAGCAGTTTTGCAATGAGCTGACGTTGCTCATGCCCGCAGGCTTGGAAGTTCCTTTGGAGTTTCGGTTACCGAAAGAGGCTGAGTGGACTCATGCTTGTAGAGCCGAAAACCAGACTCCTTATGGTTACGGCGATAATGAACGCTTGTTCGCCGAGTATGGCTGGTACTCCGGCAATAGCGGCAATCAGACGCGCCGAGTGGGTTTGAAGAAACCGAACCCTTGGGGGTTTCATGATATGCATGGCAACGTGCGGGAATGGTGTTTCGACCGAGATAAGCGATTTTCGTTGCGGGTTTTATCGGATTTGAAAGAGAAGAACCGGGAAGAGGTCCGAGCGGTACGAGGCGGAAGCTGGAGCAGCTTGGTCTATGCTTGCCGCACGGCGAACCGCAATTGGTATCCACCGCAAGAAGCCAGCAGTAATGTGGGGTTTCGCGTAGCGTTAGCGCCCCGATCGAAATGAGGCTGCTTTCGAAAGCTACCAGCAAATGGTGGGCGATGTTACTGTGGATGCTTGTTTCGCCGCTGTCTAATGCGGAAGATCGGTATCTAGATGTTCCTAAGGCTGAAATAGAATTGATACTGGAACGTGGATACAATTTGGATTCGAGCGTTGCGGGATTGATCGACAATATGATTCGTGACTACCCGGAATCGCCGTTGGGATTGTGTTTAAAGGCTGCACGGCTTTTTCAGCTCGACGATTATGCAGAGGGCTCGGATGACGCTATCGCAGAGTCATTCGAAAAAGCGTCGACGAACGCTATTGAAGCAAGCGAACGTTATTATCAGATTCATCCAGAAAACCCTGAAGGTCGCTATGCGGTGGCGATGTGCGAGTTGAATTTGGCTCGTTATTACATCGATCATGGCCGTTGGTTTGGGGGCTTTTTAAAGGCTCGGTCTGGGTTGGGCCACCTCAAGCAGTTATTAAAGGAGTATCCGGATTTTCATGATGCGAAAATGCCTTTAGGCGTAGCGAATTGCTTTCTAGATAAGGTGCCGGTTTACCTCAAACCGATTGCTCGCCTGCTGCATTTTTCAGGGGACATGGAGTTAGGTTTGCAGCAATTGAAGGATGCGGAGACGAGGGGGTTCCTAACGCGGCATGAAAGCCTGTATTATCAAGTGGCGATTCAGTGGGTGGTGCTTGAGGACAAGGAGGCGGCAAAACAGGTTTTGGATCGGTTCGTCGAGCGTTTTCCGCGTAATGCGAATGCCCTGCTTTTGCGGGCCCATTTGGCGAGGCAATTGGAGGATTTCAAAATGGCTTCGAATTTGTACGAGATGATTTTGTCGATGCCTGAAGTCGATTACCTGAAAGACGTCCGCGATTGGGTTGTGTGGTATTCGGGAAATGCTGCGTTGCATCTCGAAGACGCTGAGACTGCTCTCGCGAAAGCGGAGTTGGTTTTGGATACGGTTGAGGAGGATAGGAAGGAACTTCGTGCCTGGGGTTTTACGTTAAAAGGGAACGCGTTAGTCCATTTAGGAAAACGAGAAGAGGCTCGAGAGGCCTTTAGCTTCGTAAAGAAAAGGGACAATGCGGAGGCTTATAAGGCTGTACGCGAAACCTTGGATGAGATGCGGCAGGACGAGATCTCGGATCAGTGATGTTCTTCGTGCGCGCGAGCGGGCTCTAGATGAGTGGTTACGAGGACGGGAGTTTCAATGGCCGTTTCGATTTGCCGCTCGATTATCGTGGCTTGCCGGTGGGCCTCTTTTATTGTTAGTTCATCTGAGAAAAGTAGATGCAATTCTATGCGATAGCCATCGCCTGTCGATAGGTGGCGAACGCCGTGAAAGTCTATTTCGAATTCGCTTTTCGCCTTTTCCAGCGTGTCGGTGATGATCTGGTCGATTTCAGGATCTGCAGTGTCGAGTAGTCCGTTAATGCTTTGCTTCATCAGTTTGAATCCGGAAAAGAGAATATGGAAAGCCAGTAGGATCGCGCAAATGGGATCGAAATAGTGCCAGCCAGTGGACCATGCCAAACCTACGCCCAGCACGACGCCAAAACTGGTCCATGCATCGGTGAGGACGTGTTTGCCATTCGCTTCGAGAATCAGCGAACGTTTGCGTTTCCCGACTAGCATCAAATAGCTCCCTAACGCTGCGTTTATAACGAGGGCACCTCCGGTTAACCAAAGTCCGGTACCCAGTTTTTGTATTTGGATACCAGCGATCAGGTTTTCAGTGGTTTCGTAGATGATGAATAAGGCCGCTATGATAATCATGGCGCCTTCGAATCCGGCGGACATGAAACTGATTTTGGCGTGACCGTAGTGATGTTCCTGATCGGCTGGTTTGGCAGCAAGCCGGAGGCTGTAAGCGGCGAAACCGACTGCGATTACATGTACGATCGATTCGGCGGCATCGCTAAGAATCGCAGTGGAGTGCGTTAAGGCGTATGCGTAAAATTTGAGAAAGAACATGCTAATGCCGACGATGAGCGAAAGATGCATCGCAAAGCGTTTCTGGCGTTCTGAATCATGGGTAGCTTCGACCACGTTTGTTAGGTATCGGAAAGCAATGGATGGATCAAATCATAAACGCGTCCGGTCCATCGTGAGAGTGGCGTTTCTTTCTGTCGTAGGATTATGGGGACGTTTATTTATCCGCATCCTTCAATTGCTTTAGCGCAAATGCCAGACCCCCATTGTGGCTATATGGATACAGCTGCTTCTCGTAGGGCTTAGCGAGGGAGCTTATCGACAAAATCGGCGATGCGTTCGACGGCGCTTTGAAGCTGGTCGCTTGAGGTTGCATAACTGAAGCGGACATAGCCTTCGCCATTCTGTCCGAAATCGGTCCCGGATACGCAGGCGACGCCTGATTCTTGGAGCAGGCGTTCTGCGAGAGTTGCGGAAGGAATTCCAAGTTTTGAAGTGTTGACGAAGGCATAGAAGGCTCCTTCGGGGAGTCGACAACTCAGGCCTTCGATCTGATTAAGGCCTTGGGTGAATAGATCGCGACGTCCCTGGTAACGCTCGACTATTTCGGCGATGTAGCGGTCGCCCTGTTGGATTGCAGCGATTCCTGCTTTTTGGGTAAATCCGGCGGTGCAACCGACTGCATGCGTGATCAGAAGCGAGACCTTTTGAGCGAGCGCTTCCGGCATCACGGCATAGCCAAGCCGCCAACCGGTCATTGCGTAGGATTTCGAGAATCCGTCGACGACGATTGTTCGTTCGGCCATTCCGTCGATGGCGTAAATCGATTCAGCTTCGATGCCGCCGTAAACGAGGCGGGAGTAGATTTCGTCGCTCATTACCCAGAAATTATGTTTCTGGGCGAGTTGGGCGATCACTTCGAGGTCGGCCTTCGGAATGACGCCGCCGGTCGGATTGGCGGGCGAATTGAGGATAAGCAGTTTCGTGCACGGAGAAATTCGCGCTGCGAGCGCCTCGAGGTCGAACGAGAAACTGTTGGACTCCACAAGCGGAACAGGGACGGGGGTGCCACCAGCGAGCTCGATCGTCGAACGGTAGGATGGGAATCCGGGATCGGGGTAGAGGACTTCGTCGCCGGCCTCGACGAGCGCGAGCATTGGGAAGAGAAGGACTGGCTTGGCTCCGGGGGCGACTACGACCTGCGCTGGGTCGGCTCTGATTGAGCGTCGCTGACTATATTGGGCGATTGTTTCTCGAAGATCGGCATAACCTTCAGGGGGATTGTAGCGAGTGAACCCCGCGTCGATCGCATCTTTACCAGCCTGGATGATTTCGGGGAAAGTGCTGAAGTCTGGCTGTCCGATTTCCAGATGAATGATATCTCGGCCTTCTTTTTCGAGGGCGGAGGCAAGGGCCATAACACGATAGGCTCCTTCGGGGCCGAGTCCTTTTATTCTAGATGCGAAATTCATACGGGTTCAGGGGACATTGGCGGGAATTACCGGCAAGTCGAGAAGGTCGCGTTTATATCGTACGATTCTTTTAGCGCACGGGATTTGGGCATTAAAAAACCCGCTTATCTTAGTGAAGCGGGCTGTTTGAATTCGAATGGAGCGATTTACTAGAATCTGAGAGACAGAGTATTTAGCTTTGAATTGCTACGAGAGCTGGAATTGAAAAAATCGGACTTAAGAGCAATCGTTGTGACGCGATTGAGTGGGTCGTTTCCGCTAGAGACGTACTTAGTGTGGTTAAGTCCACGATCGCTAAGCGGGTGGATGTACCTTTCCATTAAGGTAGTCGTGATATTCTCGTGCGCATTGAACTCGATCGTATCTTCGATATCGAGCGCGTCGAATGACGACTGCATCGCTAAAGTGAATCCCTCGTCATTGGAAACCTGCGCGACTGAGTTGCTGTTCGACGCCAAGACGGCGACCGCTCTATCTTCCTGAGCGATTGTATTCACACGTTCTGTTTGCGAACTCGAGACAGGTACTTCGATAAATTCAGGTTGGGCAGGCGTATTATCGGTGAGCGTTGCCGTTAGGTTCTGCTCTTCTATAAAACTGGGTTGATCGACGATGGCCATTTTTTGATCGGGCGTCTCGACAAAGGCTGTCGAGGTAATGACCGCTGGTCCAACGGATTGCATGACTACGAAACCTACGGCGCCACATGAGGCCGCTGCTAGGCACATTGCGCCGACTTTACGAAACTTATGCCAAAAGGCGGTTTGGATCCCCAGATTTTCAACTGGCTGCAGTTGCAGTAGGCGACGTTGCTTGATTCGAAGCTCGTTGTCGAAATCAGTCCAAAAGCCTGACGACGGTTTTTCTGCGCGCTTCGTTTCTAGAAGCTGGTCCAAGGTGAATCTTCCTCGAGTATTTCGCATCGGTTGGTTTAGACACACCTAAGTGAGAAGCATTCAAAAATTTTCATTTTTTTCATACTTATACCTAGTGATTGGTGAATAGTCCGACTTCTAGGAGAGCATTTCAGAAAGCAGCTGAAGCTTAAGTGCTTGTTCTTTAGCAGTTTTACGGAAATGGAAAAGAGCGGCTGCCCAATTTGGAATAGAATTAATTAATTAGGCTTTTCATTGGCCCGTGCGAGTTGACCGGGGCAAATTACTGGTTTTCTCGGCCCTGGAGAGCGGCTCCTAAGAGCGGGATGGTGTAGCGGCGAGTATAGAGGATGATCGAACAGGCTACTAAAACGACGACTGCAAGCATACCGAGCTGAAAACGTTCTCCTTCCCAGCCCAGCTGGGTGAAGTGACCGATAATCGCCCCTGTCATGAGAGCTGATCCGAGCATGGCTCCGAAAGTAATGCTTGATGGGATGATTAGAAGAATACAGGCCACCAATTCGAGAATACCGATGATGAGCCTGCCTTCGGGCTCCATTCCGAGCTCGGCGAAGAGTCGAGTCGATTCCTCTGCTCCACTGAACTTAAAATAAAGGGTTTGGCCCATGATCGCGATTGCGACGAGTTGGGCGATCCAGGAAGTGATTTTCGATCCGAGGTTGTTCATGTATGAAAGGGGTTGGTTCAATTGGGTTTAGTTACGTAGGCGTGGAGCGTGGAATCTTTTGGCACGTAGAGGTGATCGAAAGAGAGTTCGCTAATTGATCGGCAACCGGTTGAGCAAAGGAGCTCTTCGATATCATGCTCCAGGTTGTCGACGTAGTTTTTGATGCGGGTCGCTTTGAGATCGATATCAAGTCCGCGCTGTAAATCCGGGTCGTGCGTGGTGATGCCGATCGGGCAAGTGTTGCTGCCGCATTGCATCGCTTGGATGCAACCAGCGGCGAGCATGTATCCCCGAGCGGAGCAGATGACATCGGCTCCGAGGCAAAGGGCGATCATTTGGCGACCTGGACCTACAAGTTTCCCCGAAGCGACTATTTTGAGGCGATTGCGAACGCCGAGTTCGGTGAGGATATTGTTGGCTCGCTTGAGTCCGGGAAAAAGCGGTATGCCGACGCGGTCCATGAAGGATTTGGGGGCGGCGCCTGAGCCTCCTTCGGAGCCGTCGATCGTGATCCAGTCGGGAAATGCATTTTGACGTTTCATTTCAGAGACGAGACCTCGGAATTCGGAAGAGATGCCCATGCAGAGTTTGATGCCGACTGGTAGTTGGGAAACTTCTTGGACGTGTGAGATGAAACTAACGGCGCTTTCGATGTCCACGCATTCGGCATGGCTTGGTGGCGATACGACGTCCTCTCCTTTGCGAACTCCGCGCAGAGCGGAAATTTCGTCGGTGATTTTCTCTTTGGGAAGTAAACCGCCTTTGCCTGGTTTGGCTCCTTGGGAAAATTTGATTTCAACCATTTTGATCGAATCGTTGGCGACGAGATCTCGAAGTTTTTGGTCGTCAAGGCGGCCTTCGTCGTCGCGCACGCCGAATTTTGCGGTTCCCATTTGGAAGATCAAGTCGCAGCCCTCTTCTAGATGGTATTTCGGGTAGCCGCCTTCACCGGTGTTCATGAGGATGCCAGCTTGCTTGGCTCCACGGGCGAAGGTTCGGACGGCCCGTTCTCCGAGCGCGCCAAAGCTCATCGCGCTAATGATGAAAGGGCGTTTGAGCGTGTATGGGTTCGGGCAACCGCGTTCTTCGCCGAAGGTGACGTTTGAAGTTTTAAGGTCTTTCTTGCGGATGGGGAAAAGCGCGTGGCGCACTTTCACCTCGGTAGAGTCGAAGTTCTTTTGCGAGCCAAAGAATGAAGCGGAGTTAATGTCTTGAGCCTTGCGATAGACCTCCGAGCGTTCGTTGCGGTTGAACGGGCGCTCTTCCGTGTCATTTAAAAATAGATACTGCCGTAATTCAGGACCGATGCTCTCAAGGATATAACGTCCTTGGCCGAGGATGCCGAAATTGCGGAGTAGAGAATGACCTTTTTGGCCAAACCGATAGAAAGCATTGAGGGCGGTCAGGAAAATGAAAGCGACCGTGATGAAATGGAAATAGAATGAGATGCGAAGTCCGGCGAGGAAGAAGAGCCCGGTGAGCAAAGGAATCGCGATATTGGTGAAGCGGGCGAGCTTGTGCAGATTGACGACTAGTTTTCCGGTCATTGGCATAAGAGAACCTTCGTAGAGGGTTGGGATAAATGTTAGGCGCGAAACTGTTTTACATTCAAAGGTAGTAGTTGGCGGCGGGCCAGAGAAAACGGCTAAAAGGTCGTCATTGAGGGTAGGATACGGGGATTCGTTTGAGGATCTTGATTCGTTCTCACGAATGAGACCTGTAGAGTGTTGCTCGTTGTTGAGCTGATATTAGTTAACTAAATGGTTAATTAATGATTAACGGGTTGGTTTGCGGGTTCTTTATTTAACCACATGGTTAATTCAGAAGAGCTTCGAGTAAACCGAGTATTCAAGGCCCTGTCGGATCCTACGCGTCGGGATATCTTGCAGGTTGTTACTCGAAAGGAGGCATCGGTCGGTGAACTGGCGGCGCCGTTTGAGATTTCTGCACCGGCGATTTCTAAGCATTTGAAAGTGTTGGAGTCCGCTGATTTGATTACGCGTATCCGCGAAGGAAAGACGCATCGATTTCAATTGAACGTCGAGTCGCTGACGAATGCTGAGAAAACGATACAGCGACTGACGGGATTCTGGAATCGTCGCCTAGCGAATTTGGATAAGTATCTCGAAACTAACCCCCCGGGCTCGAAGCCTGGTAAACCCACGAAATAAAAATAAAACTATGAGCGAAAACGAAGTTCTATCGATGCTTGAAATCAAGTGTACTTACAATGCCAGCCAGGAAACCGTATTTGATGCGCTAACTAAGCCTGAGATCATGGCGAAGTGGTTTTACGGGATGGATATGGCTCGGGCCGAAGTCGAATCTGACTTTAGAGTCGGCGGCGAGTACGTCATTCGAATGTTCAAAGAAGACGGATCGAAGTCGGATTGCGCCGAGTACGCTCCGCATGGCGAATTTCTAGAAATCGATGCGCCAAACAAAGTGGCATTCACCTGGATCTCCGAAGGATTCGTAGAGCATAGTGTAGTGACGATTTCGTTTGAAGCGGTTGATAGCGGAACCGAACTTACCTTGCGTCACGAATTGCCCGAGCAAGTGTTGCCTCCTCACCGTGAAGGTTGGAATAGCTGCCTCGAAAACTTGGAAGGTAAATGCTTCGTTTCTGATTGTTGTTAATGATCGGTCGGGTAAGCTATTTCTCGCTCGGTTCGTTTTGATCATCTTTCAGATGAATCAAAAGTTCCTCTAGGGATAGATTTTCTGGACTCAGGTCATTTTCGGCGAGCCATTCTTGGTTGAATAGGCGAGAGGAATAGCGCTGGGCTCCGTCGCAGAGGATGGTGACGATCGTTTGGCCTGGGCCACCGGCTAGGGCGACTTTTAAGGCTCCGCAGACGTTTACGCCAGCAGAAGGTCCGAGAAGCAGCCCTTCGTCTTTTAGAAGTATATTTAGGGTGGCCATCATTTGTCGGTCGGAGACGCGGAAAGCGTCGTCGACGCGGGCGCTTTCGACGTTTTCCGTGACGCGGCCTTGGCCAATGCCTTCGGCGACGGAATCTCCATCGTCGAAGTGGAAGTGACCGTACTTAAACCACGACCACATCGCCGCCCCGTAGGGATCTGCGCAATAGGTCGCAACGGATTCGCTTTGATCTTTCAAGAATCTCGATACGCCTGCGAGCGTTCCTCCCGTTCCGACTGCCGCGACGAATGCGCTGATCTTGCCGTCGGTTTGTTCCCAAATTTCCGGGCCGGTTGTCGCGTAGTGGATTTGAGCGTTGGCGGTGTTGTCGAATTGATTTGCCCAGAAAGCGTTCTCCATTTCGTCGGCGATCCGAGCGGCGATTTTGTTGTAGTTGTGGGGTTCCTTGTAGGGAGCGGGAGGGACGGGCCTGACCTCAGCGCCGATTGCCCTAAGAAGTTCTAGCTTCTCGGGCGATTGGTCGTTCGGGATTACGATGATCGTTCGATATCCTTTGGCGTTTCCGACCAGGGTAAGACCAATGCCGGTGTTGCCTGCGGTTCCTTCGACGATCGTTCCGCCTGGTTTTAGGAGGCCTCGTCTTTCTGCGTCTTCAACTATGCCAAGCGCTGCTCGGTCTTTTACTGAACCGCCGGGATTGAGGAATTCCGCCTTTCCTAGGATTTCGCATCCGGTCGTATCGGAAAGACTATCGAGTCGAATCAGAGGGGTGTTTCCAATAGCGCCGCAAAATCCGTTTGTCGCTTTCATGTCTAATTGATGTTCTCTTGTCGGTGATTTCGCAAGGTGAAAGGGTGCTGTAAGGTACAGTGAAAAAAGAACGATCTTTGGGACGAGAATCGCTAGTATTCGAAATAATATAATAAGTATCAATAATTTTGATACAAAGTTTATTGCTTGTCCGGTTTTTTTAACACTCTCTTAGAGCCGTTTGCCGGTCACGGATTCAAGCGTCGCTCGGAGATAGCCCATGGCGTAGGCCATGCCGGCGTGCCAGGGAGCGGAGCAGGACATTTCGGGTGTGTGGTCGGGGATTATTACGCCGTCGAATTCGTTGCGGTGGAGGATGTTTAGGACATCGTGCATGTCGATGTCGCCTTCGTCGATGAATACTTCCTGGTAGCGTGGAACCTTGCCTTTGACGTTGCGGGCGTGCACGTAGGCAATGTTTCCGGCTTTGGAGAATTGGTCGAGATTAGAGTAGAGATCGCCGCCGCTCATTTCTTGCACGCTGCCGAGGCAGTATTCCAATGCGTTGGAGTTGCTGGGGACGAGGTTGAGCAGTCGCTCGTATTTTTCCGGTTGATTGACGAGCCGAGCGGTTCCGCGCAATTCTTCGACCGGAGGGTCGTCGGGATGAGCGGCTAGACGAACGCCGCATTCTTCGGCGACGGGAATGATTTCTTTGAGAAATGTTTCAAGCCGCTCCCAAAGTTCCTGGCTGTTGACCGGAGCAACGTCGCCTTCCGGCGCTTCGGGGTCGTAGGTCATATTCCAGGCCATTCCATTCGGCATGGGCATCCTCAGGTCCACGTCTTTGGAATCGAAAACGAGTGACTCGGCTTGTCCACGACCGACGGGTTGTTTGGTCCAGCCCCAGACGCCGGCGATGCTGAAATTGTATCCCATGATCGGAATGCCGGCTTTGCCGATATTGCGGATCATCGTTTTAAGATCTTCTAGTTGGGCTTGTTTCCGAGGACCGTCTAGAAGGACGTCGTGCCAGTGAGAAGGATCGAAGTTTTCGATTGCTTCCCAGACGAGTCCGTGGCTTTCGATTTCTTTGCGGATAGCGATCAATTCATCCAGTTCCCAGAGCTTGCCTTGGTTTTGAGTGATGCCCCATCCGCGTCGATCGTCGCCCCGCGAGAGGCTGGGGTTCCTCCCGCCAAAATAGTCGACGAGATGAACGATTACATGGGTCGCCCCCGCTTGACGCACGAAGCGAAAATTGTCCTGGTTTAGCGATTGGCGATAGAGTCCGAGTCCGAGTTTCATTTGGGAGATTGTGGAAAACGACGAGTAGGTGCGCGAGAAGGGAAGAGACTAATGGGGAGGATGGCACTTTCTTTTTCGTTTTACGGTCATTGAGTTCCGAGGATTGCGACTTCGATCGAATTTACTGAACAATGGTTTTCGATTGGAAACGAAGTTATTTTCCTGGATGATACGGATTGTTTTAAATTGTTTGCCTGGGTAGCGGCAATTTCCTCTAGCCCCTAAGTGTATATGAAAAGACGTGATTTTCTTGGCGCCGCCCTGGCGACTGGGTTGAGCGGATCGATTCTCTCCAAAGAGGTCGCTTCATCTCGGTCTGTGGATTCCGCTTTGGGAAAAGTTGGCGGATTGAGCCGAGGATCGCTTGAAGGCTTGTTAGACGATTGCCGCTATCAGTTATTCGAAGGTTATCTTCCGTTTTGGGAAAACGGCGGCTACGACAAGGAGCATGGTGGGTTTATGTGCTATCTTTACGACGATGGCTCCGTGGAGAATGAGCGGAAGGATATCTGGTATCAGGGCCGCGGAATATGGGTGTATTCAACTATCTATAACGAATTCGATGCGGACCCGAAATGGCTCGATCGGGCTCGGAGGTCACGGGATTTCATGGTGGAACACATGCATAGTGGCGATGGCGCCTGGTTGGATACCGTGGATCGGGTGGGTCGTCCTGTGGATGGAATCGCCATCGATCGTTCTAATAATATCTACGGGGCTTTGTTCGCCGCGGTTGGTTTAATCCAGTTTGCCAAGGCGACGGGAAGTTCGGAAGATCTCGAATTGGCGAAACTCTCTTTGCGAAAGGCGGTTGAGCGTTACGAAGATCCGAAATACCTGGGAGTAGTGGCTCCGGGAGTGAATGAAACGGGCCTCCGTGCTCAGGGTCATTCATTCATGATGGTCTGGGTGATTCCTCAGCTTTTGGAGATTCAAGCCGATCCTTGGTTCGAGACTCTGGCGCGGGAGCATCTGGATGCCTTAAGGACAAAGTTTTGGAATGAAGAATACGGGATTTCCAATGAAATGCTCTTTCATGATTATTTGCGGATCCCGTCTCAGGCAGGGAAGATGATTCCTGGACATAGTATCGAAGCTCAATGGATGTGCATGGAAGAGGCTCTTCGAATTGACGATGAATCTATGTATCGAATTTTTAAGGATCGGATGCGCCGACTGATTGAAATGACCTGGGACTATCCTTTCGGTGGAACATGCGATACTGGATATAGCGTTTACCCTTCGAAGGAACGTCCCGCTGGCCCCGTGTTGAATGAAAAGACGATGTGGGCTCAGGCGGAGGTTTCGATCGGCTGTTTGATGGCTTTCGAGCAAACCGGGGAGGCTTGGTCTAGCGAGTGGTTTGAGCGGAGCTGGGAATACTTGCAGCAAACGATGGTCACGGATTGCGGCGTATGGCGACAGGCAGTGGACCGACAGGGTAGGGATAAGCAGCGCGAAGGGATTTCGATCTATCGTCGAGGAAATTTCCATCAACCGCGCTGTTTGATGTTTCTAATGAGAACGCTTAACCGTATGATTGCTCGATCAGCATAAAATGATGAGTCTTTCGCAAGAAACCAAACTATTCGATTTTCAAGTTAACGGCTTTGGAGGAGTCGATTTCCAGTCCGATTCTCTGACTGTCGAGGAAATGAGACATGCTGTAGCGACACTGGGAGAGCATCGCATGACGGCGATATTCTTTACGCTTATTACCGATAGCGTGGATGCATTGTGTCGAAAATTGGAACGTATTGAAAAACTGCGTACTAGTGACGAAACGATTGCTGCCGCGGTACGGGGTTATCATTTGGAAGGTCCTTGGATATCAACCGAGGCGGGCTATCACGGAGCTCATCCGAAGGAACATGCGATAGCGCCATCTTTAGGAGACTATCGCCGTTTGCGCGATGCTGCGGGCGGGAATCTGAAACTGATCACCTTGGCGCCTGAAGTGGATGGATGTGAAATGATCATGGAGGTGGCGAGAGCTGATGGAATTCGAATCGGACTGGGGCATACGAACGCGTCGGAGGAAGCAATTGATGAGGCGATTCGGGCAGGAGCGACTTTGGCGACTCATGTTGGAAACGCCGTACCGCTTCATTTGCATCGGCATGACAATATTATTCAGCGGCTTCTAGCGCGAGACGAGTTGATCGCCTGCCTCATCCCAGACGGAATTCACCTCCCGCCATTCGCTCTACAGAATTACTTTCGAGCTAAGTCGAGTGACAGCGTATTTTTCACTACGGATTGCATGTCAGCCGCCGGAGCACCTCCTGGGACTTATACTGTAGGACCGCACGAAATGGATGTGGGAGCGGACGGGATTGTTCACTTGCCCGGGGACCCGCGTTTCGCTGGTTCATCGCTAACGTTGGATAAAGGAGTGGAGAATATCGTGGAGTGGTTGGCTCTGGACCCAGTGGAAGCGGTGGCCTTGTGCTCGACTGTTCCTGCTGAACATTTTGGAATTGAATTGTAATCGAAATCTCATGACTCAATTGAACAAACCAACTCCCATCAGGGAATTTTCTTCGGACTCCCTCAACGCTGCAGTGTTCGCCAATAGGCAGGACATGGGCAAGGCGGCTGCGATGCATGTAGCGAGCATTTTGCAGGAGCTACAGATGGATCGCGACGAGATTCGTATCGTGGTCGGGAGCGCGCCTTCGCAGGATGAGTTTTTCCAGCATTTGACGGACCCGCCGCAAAGCGATGCGATCGATTGGAGCAAAATCGTGGTATTCCACATGGACGAATACGTAGGGCTTGTTGAGAAGCATCCGCAAAGTTTCAGGACTTACCAGAGGGAGCATTTCGTGACAAAAGTCCCGCTGAAAGCCTTTCACCAGATCCGTGGAGAAGCGACTGATCCTCAAGAAGAGTGTCGCCGCTTAAGCGCTTTGTTAGTTGAAAAGCCGATTGACCTGGCATGCTGCGGTATCGGAGAGAACGGGCATTTGGCGTTTAACGATCCTCCAGTTGCGGACTTTAATGATCCGGAGTTGGTGAAAGTCGTCGCGATGGATGATGTCTGTCGTCAGCAGCAGGTGAATGATGGGTGCTTCCCAGCGATTGATGCCGTGCCGACACATGCGATTACCCTCACGCTGAAAGTTTTCGCGGATGCGGCAAAGCTGAGCTGCGTGGTGCCTGCGAGGACGAAAGCAGAGGCTGTTGCGGCTACGCTGAATGACCCGATTTCTACAGCTTGCCCGGCGACTCTACTGCGTCAGCATCCGGATGTTCGGCTTTTTCTAGAACCGGATTCGGCGGTCTTATTGTGAATTTAGGGACGTAAATAAATCATCCCCGATGCAAGCCTCAAGACATTCAAAAGCTAGCGGCCGATCTCCGAGCGGCCACTGAACGATGAAATCGTTCAGGCATTGTACCCGACTTGCCTGTAGGTACTTCAACAATAATGGCCGCTCGGAGATCGGCCACGACCAAATTTAGCAACGAAGCCACCGACAGGTCGGGGTATTCGACAAGCTTCGAGGCATTTATCCGAAGGGAACAAAAAGCCGTGTAGTTAGACCTTCGAGATCCAGTAGACGAATAGGATGATCGAAATGACGCAGGCCCAGCCGATGGAGAATCCGACGATCGAACGTTTTGAGGGGACTGGAATTTCAAGATCCGTATTCGAAAAGAAAACACGTCGAGGTTGAGGATTCGATCCTTCTGGGAGCATGCATGGTTCTGGAGTGTTCGGCTCTTCTTCAATAACGGGTGTGCGAAGGAGCGCGTAATACCGGGAGACGTTCTTCGGATCGGATTGGCGTGTAAGCAAACTGACAATGATTCCTACTATGGTACCCGCCGACAAATAGAGAATCATTTGCCATGGGAGGGAGAGGGCGGCTTTGCCGTCAGATTGGATCACTAATTGGAGGGATTCGGCTCCTGGAAGCTTCGATATCCAGGTAGCGAAAAATACTTGAGACCCCATCCACCAGGCTAGTAGGGAACTCATTGTCGAAGCCCAAGCAGCGGCAGGAGTCGCTCGGCGCCAGAAGAGCCCCATCCAGAAAGCGATTCCCATCATGGGTCCGATTTTCCACAGGATCTCGAGGCCCTGGATAACGTCGGATAACCAATAGGCGTAGAGTACGCCGAGGATTACGACGCCAACGGAAGCGATTCGAGCAACCCGTAGGTAGTGACGATCGCTTCGGCTAGGGGCTGCCTGTTTGTAGATATTTCGAGTGAAGAGGGCGGAGGCGGCGATCATGAAGGAATCGCATGAGCTCATGACTGATGCCAGCAAAGTAGCGATGAATAATCCCAGAGCTCCGGGTAGTAACTTTGGAAGAAACTCGTTGGCGAGTAGTCCATAGAGGTGATCGGGGTCGACATCCTGTCCTGCGAAATAGGCAACTCCGGCAAGTCCAGTGAGGCACCACGCCACGGTGCAGGCGCGTTTTGCGAGGCTGCCTGCCATGAACCCGAACTGACCCTCGCGTTCCGTTTTGCCTGCAGCGCAGTTGGCGAGGATGTGAGGTTGGGTGACGATGCCGATGAGAGCGTTGAGCGAGATGACGGCGATATAGAAAACGCCAATTCCAGCGGGCGCCGCTAGGGAGAACATGGTCGAATCGGCAATGGTCGTTCGCATGCCTTCGAGTCCTCCGACCGCACTAAGGACCGAAGGTAAAAGCAGAAAGGAAAAAACGATGGTGAGGATGCCTTGGACGAAGTCAGTGAGAATGGCCGCTGCCAATCCACCCGCAGTTCCGTAGGCGACAAAGAGCACGGTCATGAAAATGATCGCGTGATTGGGAGAGATCGCTCCGCCGCTGGCTCCGGAGATTACGGCTCCCGAGCCTTTTAGCATCAGCCCGATCGTCGTAATCATAAAGGCGATACTGATGATAGCGTAGAGGGCGGCGACGCTACGGTTGTAGCGCAGCTCGAAAATGTCGGCGGTGGTAAGCGCTCGAAACCGCCGCATCATGGGAGCGATGAGCCAGTAGAAGGGGGTTCCGAAAAGGTAGAGCCATTGGTACCAAATACCGGAGAGTCCGCTGGTATAAGTCTTGGAAGCGACTCCAACGGCTTGGTCGGAGTGCGTTCCACTGCCGAAGGCGTGCATCATGAGCATCCATTTCCCAAAACGTCGCGGCATGATGAAATCGGCTACGCCCTTTATTTTCCGGACCGATAGAATGCCTAAAATGGTAACGCCGACAAGGTAGGCGAGGAGAACGAGAATATCGATGATGCTGAGACCAAGCATTTTTTGGGTGGGGACGCGAATTGGATCGAGAGGCAAGCTTTGAAAAAGCTCGTTCAAATGCCAATACAGAAAACCTCAAAAGAAGCGATTAGGCGGGGGCAATGTATGGTTACGGTAAACCGTTCGTATCTGTGGGTGGGGGTTGTGTCGGAGCCGGTTTACCCCGCGATATAGAAGGGCAAAGTATAATGGCGTCAAAGGTATCGCGGGGTAAACCCGCTCCTACAGTGAGATTAGCGTTATAATGAAGGTGAGTCTACGAAACGCTTTGGGGAGTGGCTGCTGGGTTCTTCCACCAACCGGTTGCCCGAACGGTGCTCATGACAAACCAATCGGATAGTACTTTTTGGAGACACTCCTTTTCGGTTCTATGCTTGGGCGAATTCCACAGGTCCTTCACCTCGTCCGGATCGTTTTCCAGATCGAATAATTGTCCGGCGTTCATTCCAATGTATTCGATTAACTTGTACCGTTTGCTGCGAACCATCAGGACGTGATCGACTTTCTGTAGCATCAAGTCCTGAGCGTGTTCCGAGAACGCGTATTCTCTTTCGGGCGCGTCGGGACGACCTTCGAGAAAGGGAATGAGGCTTTCGGCTTCCATCTTTTCCGGAGGTTGTAGTCCCGCCAGTTCTAGGATGGTGGGGCCAATATCAAACCACTGGGTGAGAGCGTCGATTTGTTTGCCTCCCTGGTAACGGTCGGGGCTCCAGACGACTAGCGGAACGCGAACCGATGAATCGTACATGGTCCATTTCTCTACGAGTCCATGGTCACCTAGGCAATCGCCATGATCGGATGTGAAGATGACGACGGAATTTTCGAGTATTCCGGTTTCTTCCAATCGGGAAAAGATCCGGCCAACTTGTTCGTCGATCATGGTAACGTTGGCCAGGTAGTAGGCGCGTTGGAGTTTTCGAGATTCGTCGGAGGCGTGCGGGTCGAATGCGATAGAGTCGGCGAATCGTTGAGTTAGCCGTTTCCGTAGAGCGTCGAGAGTTTCGGGTTGGGCGTCCATCTCCTCTTGGGTCACTGGCAAGATCGGCAGATCTTTTTCCATGTACTCCTTGGTGTAGCGTTCGATGGGATCGAAGGGAGGGTGGGGTCCGGGAAAGCCTATTTCAAGGAACAGGGGTTCGTCGTCTAGGCTAGGCCGCTTGTCTTTGTCGATCCATTGCATCAATGCCGATTGATCGGCGGCGTAGGGCGACTTATTGATCCATCGAAGCGCTAGGTCGCCGATGAAAACGTCCGGATGGAGATCATCGGGCAATTTCCATTCGTAGGCTCCCTGGCGTTCTTGGACATCGGGCCAATCTTTGTAGAACGGTTTCTCTGGTCTGTCGTATCCTCGCAGATCCAGGGCCTTGTCCCATTCGTCTTCGAAGATATGCGGATTTCCGGTCCACATGAGTTCGGATTCACGGCGTTGTTTGTTTTCAACTACAAAACGTTCATGGAATCCATGCAGTTCATTGTAGGGATCGGCGTGCATCTTGCCGATGTTTACGCAGTAGTAACCGTTGTCTTTGAGATCCTGGACCCAGGTGCGGGGCCACTTGGCATTATTTTTGAGGGCTCCCGAATTGTGAGGAAAATAGCCAGTGAAGAGACTAGCCCGCGAAGGACCGCATGAAGGAGAAGTGACGTGGCATTGCGTAAAGGCCACTCCTTCATTCACTAGTCGATCCGTGTGCGGCGTGTTGAGATGAGGGTATCCGAGCGCAGCGATCGTGTCGTAGCGCTGCTGATCGGTGATGATGAGAATGATGTTGGGGCGTTTCATAGGGTGAGAGTGGGGTTGTCGAAAATTTTAGGAGAAAGGAAGCTATCTTTGTCTGTCTGAAATCAAAAGCCAAAAAGCGTACTGGCGCGGAACAAAAATTTACGCGTCGCTTGCTTGCGCGGGTGTTCGTCGAAGGCGTTGATTGATGATCGGGTGGACGAATCTTTGAGTAATTGGCTTTGGGTTGGAGTCTATTTATTGTCCTTGCTCCCGATTAAGAGTGGATTTAGTTTCGCATACATGAGAATGTGCTTCGTGGTATTCGCGATTGGGGGACTATGCTGCTCTGCTTTATTCGCTCAAACTGTATTCGATAACCAAAAAATCGATGGCTATCGAGGGATATGGTTTACATTAGGTCAGTATTCGAAGTATGGCGACAAGTATTCGGGAGGGCTGGGCACGTATACTGCAAAACATCGGCCGCTAGCGATATACTCGGCCAAATCGAATAAGACGTTTTTCGTGTATGGGGGGACGACGCAAAGAGACGAGAAACGATTGTTGTGCATGATTTCTTACTACGATCACGAGACTCACTCGGTTCCGAAGCCGACTGTGGTAGTAGACAAAATCGCCGTAATCGACCCGCATGACGATCCCAGCTTGGCTATCGACAAGGAAGGATATCTTTGGGTTTTCGTCAGTGGAAGAGCGAAGAAGCGGCCGGGGTTCAAATACCGCAGTAGTCGTCCCTATAGTATCGATTCCTTTGTAAAAGTTACGGAAGAGGAGATGACCTACCCTCAACCATTGTGGGATGACGGAGAGGGCTTTTTCAATTTCTTCACTAAATACACGGGCGTCCGCGAATTGTATTATGAGACGAGCGCGGATGGCGTACTTTGGAGTGATGATGTAAAGCTTGCTGGGATTGTGGAGCCAGGGGCGACGAAAAGCGGACATTATCAAGTCAGCGGTCAACGGGGCGATCTGATCTGCACGTTTTTCAATCGACACCCCAATGGCGTGGTCGATAAGCGAACGGATCTTTACTACGCTCAAACAAAAGATCGGGGAAAAACTTGGACGACGATCGATGGAGAGAAATTGAAGCTGCCCCTGACGACAATCGATTGCGGGGCGCGAGTAGTTGATTACGCTAACCGGCGCAAAAACGTGTATCTGAAAGACCTAACGTTCGACCGCGCTGGTAATCCCATTTGCCTATACGTTACAAGCGATGGTCACGAGCCAGGGCCGCAGAATGGTCCTCGCGAGTGGTGGGTGACCCGTTTAATTAATGGAGAGTGGAAGACTAGCTTGGTCTGTAGCTCGGATCACAACTACGACATGGGAAGTCTGTACGTGGAGGGATCTCGTTGGGCGGTGATTGCTCCGACCGCCGCTGGCCCACAGCCTCATCAATCGGGTGGGGAAGTCGTTCGGTGGGTAAGTGAAGATTCGGGAATGAGCTGGGAGCGTGCAAAGGCGATCACTCGCGATAGTCTAAGAAATCACAATTATGTTCGGCGACCTGTGAGCGCCCAGGATCCGTTCTACAGTTTTTGGGCTGACGGAGATCCTACCGAGTTTTCCGAGTCTCGACTTTATTTTTCCAATTCGGACGGAAGCGGCGTTTATCAGCTGCCCTATAATATGAACGATGCATCCGAAGAGCCGATACGAATTATCCCGTAGTGGGCCTTCTGGAATTGTTGAAGAATAGAAAATGGTGGAGGTGGCGGGAGTCGAACTCGCGCCTGCATGATTGTTAAAACATCCTAAACTAGTTGAATAACAATGGTTTATGGATATTACTACTCAAGTGGGATTCTCTCAAAAGCGGCATGTTCTGCCATGTTCTGTCATTAGTTTGATAGGAATTGATAGGAATGTGGATGAGTGGTGACGAGTATAGGTGGCGGGGTTAAACCTGCCACCTTTGTATGCGAAAGAGGGCGGGGCTGTGGTCTCGTCGATGGCGTCGAATTTGATCCCGTCGTGCTTTAGGATTTCGTCAGCGAACAGGTGCATCCGCTCGGAGAGGTATTTATAGAAAAT
>TARA_B110000037_G_scaffold36939_1_pt1 | contig 29450 bp, 19 predicted proteins | sample TARA_B110000037 | Tara Oceans TARA_B110000037 (sample SAMEA4397196) | marine metagenome | biome: Polar Biome; feature: [MIX] marine epipelagic wind mixed layer (ENVO:01000061); material: water (ENVO:00002006), including particulate matter (ENVO:01000060) such as... | depth 10-100 m | reverse complement strand
ATTTCGGAGATAATGAAGTGTATCCAGCTGATAATGCAGCACATCAATTTTACGGATTTGCAAGAAATGCAGAAGTGCCAAAAATATAAAAATTGCAGAAAAATTCTTAATATATTATGACCACAGAAGATTTAAAAATTTATACTATTAACAGTTTTACACTCGGAATATCAATGACTAGTTTAGATACATTTCTAAAAATATCATTGTTAATGGTTACCATAGGGTATACAATAAACAAATGGTACCTATTAACTAAAAAAGATAAAAACTCTAAAAACTAAAATTCCTGTAATACAGGTAACTATAACTTAAGGAACAATCAAATTAAACTAAATTATGAGTAAAATTAAACAAGAAGAATTAGACAACATTATTGCACAGCAAAATAGTGCTGACAAGCTTATCAACAATTTAGGTTTGCTAGAAGTTAAAAAGCATGAATTATTACACACTTTTGCTCAAGTCAATGCTCAAATAGAGGATACTAAAAAAGACTTAGAAAGCGCATACGGCAAGGTTAATATTAATTTAGAAACCGGTGAATATACAGAAATAGAAGATGAGCAAGATAGTTAGAAAAATAAGTATAGGATCGGATTACAAAAGTGATGCGATGCATTACTCTGTAGGTCAAACCGTATACGGAGGACACGAGATAAAGGCTATATTGCTTGACGAAAATGATATGTCTTATAATATCTACATAGGTAAAAATAACGAGACTATGCCTTGGAAGAAATTTAATTCTAACATGGCCATATCTGTTGAATACGATCTAGAGTATTAATGGATAGTCTTGGTCAATTTATTGTTAAACCTTTAAATGATCGGTATAACAATAAAGTAAAAGTAGGTGATAAAGATTTAATTACTAATACTCAGGTAGAAGATTGGAGATCTGTTAGCAAAGAAGCTATTGTTGTTTCAATACCTTTAGCTTTAAAAACAGATATAAGACCTGGCGACAAAGTAGTAATACATCACAATATATTTAGAAGGTGGTATGACATCAAAGGACTTGAAAGAAACGGTTCTACGTTTTTTAAAGACAATTTGTTTTTCGCTAACTCGGATCAAATATATATGTATAAAAGGAATGATACTTGGATTGCTAATATGCAATATTGCTTTGTATCACCTATTGCAGAAACAGACGTTTTAAAGAACCAAAAAGAAAAAGAACTTATTGGTATACTAAAATACGGAAACAAGTCCTTAGAAGACGCTGAAATACTACCTGGTGATTTAATTGGGTTTCTTCCTAACTCTGAGTTTGAGTTTGTTTTTGAAGACAAGCGTTTATATTGTATGAAATCAAATGATATCGTAATTAAATATGAATACAAAGGAGACGAAGAAGAATATAATCCAAGCTGGGCACATAGCCGTTGAAGAATTAATAAAAGTAGCTAAAGAAGCTATCGTTGATTCAGAGGAGGATTTGTCAGCGGACAAACTTAAAAATGCAGCAGCTACTAAAAAGTTAGCTATATTCGATGCTTTTGAAATACTAGCTAGATTAGAAGAGGAAGAGGAGAGGTTAGAAGAGAAACCTAAAGAGGAAAAGAAACAAGCTTTCAAAGGCTTCGCTGAAGGAAGATCTAAATAATGTACAAGCAATCTTTATATAAAGTAAATACTGATCATATAAAACCGCAAATTATAAAGCGGATGAATAGGTATAAAAAATGGAAGTATGGTTATAATGCTGAGCATGACGTTGTGGTTATTAGCAAAACTGGAGAAATTGGAGAAATATATACTATCCAGGATCTTAACATCGCTCTACCTAAAGAACCAAAAGATATACAAAAGCGTTCAGCTAAGAAAGAAGAACAATATTGGAGCAAGCTAGAATATCCTAAAGAGCTAGCAAAAATAAAAAGTGTTTTTGATTGGGAAAAATACCCAAATGATTTTAAAGAAAAGTGGTACGAATATATAGACAAAGAATTTGAAAAGAGAGAACAGGGTTTTTGGTTTTTTAACAAGGGTAATCCTACTTATATCACTGGTACTCATTACATGTACTTGCAGTGGTCCAAAATTGATGTTGGGGCAGCAGACTTTAGGGAATCGAACAGACTATTCTTTATATTCTGGGAAGCTTGCAAATCAGACAAAAGATGTTATGGTATGTCATATCTCAAGAACAGGCGTTCAGGATTTTCATTCATGGCGTCAGGGGAGACAGTTAACATGGCCACTATATCAACTGATTCACGGTTTGGAATATTGTCCAAATCTGGAGCCGATGCAAAGAAAATGTTCACAGATAAGGTTGTACCCATATCGAGTAACTACCCATTCTTCTTTAAACCAATCCAGGACGGGATGGACAGGCCGAAAACGGAACTTGCCTATAGAATCCCCGCCTCGAGGCTTACCAGACGAAAGCTTAACGAAGGCGAAACTGAAGAGGAACTAGAGGGCTTAGATACAACTATTGATTGGAAAAACACAGGAGATAACTCCTATGATGGAGAAAAATTAAAACTACTAGTACATGATGAAAGTGGAAAGTGGGAAAGACCTGACAATATATTAAACAACTGGAGGGTTACAAAAACGTGTTTAAGATTAGGTAGTAAGATAGTAGGTAAGTGTATGATGGGTTCAACATCAAATGCTTTAGAAAAAGGAGGTAACAATTTTAAACAACTATACTATAATTCAAATGTTAATAAAAGAAACCGCAACGGACAGACTAGTTCAGGACTCTATTCTTTGTTCATACCTATGGAATGGAACTACGAAGGATACATTGACGCTTTTGGATTACCTGTATTTGACACGCCAAAAAACCCTGTAAAAGGTGTTGATGGAGAATTAATTGATTTAGGTGTTATAGAACACTGGAACAATGAAGTTGAGGGATTAAAAGAAGATCAAGATGGTTTAAATGAATACTATCGCCAGTTTCCAAGAACAGAGAAACACGCGTTTAGAGACGAAGCCAAAGAGTCTATTTTTAATCTTACTAAAATATATGAGCAAGTAGATTATAATGAGGATTTAAAAAATACTTCCGTAGTGACAACAGGTAGTTTTGCCTGGGCTAACGGAATGAAAGATACTAAAGTTGTATTTCACCCCAATAAGGACGGTAGATTTAAAGTGTCTTGGGTTCCTCAGTTTGATTTGCAAAATAAGATTATAGTAAAAAATGGTACTAAATACCCAGGTAATGATCACATGGGAGCATTTGGATGTGACAGTTACGATATATCAGGTACTGTTGATAAAAGAGGATCTAACGGTGCTTTGCATGGTTTAACCAAGTTTAGTATGGAAGACGCTCCTCCAAATTGTTTTTTCTTAGAGTATATAGCACGGCCTCAAACTGCTGAAATGTTTTTTGAAGATGTATTAATGGCATGTATATTTTATGGTATGCCCTTATTGTGTGAAAACAACAAGCCTAGATTACTATATCATTTTAAAAGAAGAGGGTATAGAGGGTTCAGTATGAACAGACCGGATAAAGTTTGGAACAAGTTATCAGTAACTGAAAGAGAAATAGGTGGAATTCCTAACTCTAGTGAAGATATAAAACAAGCGCACGCTGCGGCAATCGAATCTTATATAGAAACATACGTTGGTTACAACGGAGAAACATATGGCAATATGTATATGCAAAGAACATTAGAAGATTGGGCTAAGTTTAATATAAACAATAGAACAAAACACGATGCTTCCATTAGTTCCGGTTTAGCAATTATGGCATGCAATAAAAATAGGTATACACCTGTAGCTGTTAGAGAAAGAAAAGCTATAAGTTTACCTTTTAAGAAATATGATAATAAAGGATTTACTTCGCAAATAATAAAATAAATGATAGAAACTAATTACAATAGTTCTTTTCCTAGTCAAGCTGTTACCGATGAAGAAAAAGCAGGTGGAAAATATGGATTAGCAGTTGCTAGAGCTATAGAACACGAATGGTTTGGAGGTTCCAGAACGTCGGCAAATCGGTTTTCATCTAATTACGGCGCTTTTCACCAGCTTAGATTATACGCTAGAGGAGAGCAATCAATTCAAAAATACAAAGACGAGTTATCTATAAATGGTGATTTATCTTACCTTAATTTAGATTGGAAGCCAGTACCTATTATTCCTAAGTTTGTAGATATTGTTGTAAACGGTATGTCTCAAAAATCTTATGACATAAAAGCTTACGCTCAAGATCCTGAATCTAGTAAGAAAAGAACAGAGTATGTTTCAGCTATTGTAGCGGATATGCAAACTAGAGAGTTTAACGAGCAAATGATGTCTCAACTTGGTATTGATACTTACAACGTTGAGGATCCCTCTATGCTTCCTGAAAACGAAAACCAGCTTTCGCTTCACATGCAACTTGACTACAAGCAGAATATTGAAATAGCTCAAGAAGAAATAATAAACAATGTTTTAGACAATAATAAGTATACCTTGACTAAGCGTAGATTAGACTACGATTTAACTGTCTTAGGTATTGCTGCTACTAAAACTAGTTTTAACAAAGCTGAAGGAATAAAAATTGATTATGTAGATCCTGCAACTATAGTTTACTCTTACACAGAAGATCCTAATTATGAGGATTTATATTATGTAGGTGAGGTAAAAGAAGTAACTGTAGCTGAAGTAGCAAAAGAATTTCCTTTACTATCTACCGAACAGTTAAAAGATATCGAAAAAATGTCAAGTTCACGTAACTATACAAATGGGTATGGTACAGCCGACGATGATAAGGTTTCTTTATTATACTTTGAATACAAGACTTATATGCACCAGGTCTTTAAAATTAAAGTAACTGATCAAGGTCTTGAAAAAGCAATTGAAAAAACTGACGAATTCAATCCGCCGCCTAACGACAATTTTGAAAGAGTTCAGAGAACTATAGAGGTTCTATATACAGGCGTAAAGCTTTTAGGACACAATACAATGCTGAAGTGGGAAATGTCAGAAAATATGACAAGACCTTTTGCAGACACCACTAAAGTGGCTATGAATTATTCTATTTGCGCTCCTAGAGTATATAAGGGCAAGATAGAATCTTTAGTTAGTCGTATAACAGGGTTTGCTGATATGATTCAATTGACTCATTTAAAGTTACAGCAAGTTATGTCTAGAATAGTGCCGGATGGTGTATTTTTAGATATGGACGGTTTAGCGGAAGTTGATTTAGGTAATGGAACAACTTACAATCCAGCAGAGGCTTTAAATATGTACTTTCAAACAGGTAGTGTTGTTGGTAGATCTTTAACGCAAGACGGTGAAATGAACAGAGGTAAAATACCTGTACAAGAATTAGCGTCATCATCTGGCCAAGGAAAAATAAGTTCTCTTATAAATACTTATCAGTATTATTTGCAAATGATTAGGGATGTAACTGGATTGAACGAAGCAAGAGACGGTAGTCAACCTGATAAAAACTCATTAGTAGGACTTCAAAAGATGGCTGCTAACGCATCTAATGTAGCTACTAGACATATAACACAGGCCGGTTTATATTTGACACTTAAAACGTGTGAAAACATTTCATTAAAAATAGCAGATTTATTAGAGTTTCCTTTAACTCGTAATTCTATGAACAACAGTGTGTCAATATACAACGCTGAAATACTTGCTGAAATAAGTACATTAAATCTGCATGACTTTGGAATTTACTTAGAGTTAGAACCGGATGACGAAGCTAAACAGCTATTAGAACAAAACATACAAGTAGCATTACAATCAGGTGGTATTAACTTAGAAGATGCTATTGATATTCGTGAAATTAAAAATATTAAATTAGCTAACGAATCTATTAAGTTTAAAAGACAGAAAAAAGAAGAAAAAGACCAAGCGGCTCAGCAAGCAAATATACAGGCTCAGGCTCAAGCAAATGCTAAAGCATCAGAAGCAGCAGCTATGGCAGAAGTACAAAAGCAACAAGCATTATCGCAAACTAAAATACAAGTAGAGCAATCGAAATCTCAGTTTGACATACAGAAAATGCAAATGGAAGCAGAGATTAAAAAGCAATTGATGGAAGTTGAATTTCAGTACAATATGCAACTAGCTCAAGCTCAATCAGGTGTAAAGCAGGGCAACGAAAAGTATAAAGAAGATCGTAAAGACGATAGAACAAAAATACAAGCGACTCAGCAAAGCGAGTTAATTGATCAAAGAAAAAACGATTCTTTACCAAAGAATTTTGAATCTGCGGGGTTTGACAACCTCGGTGGATTTGGCCTAGAGCAATTTGAACCTAGGTGATAACTATTTACTAATTTTATAATATCATATCATGTCAGAAACAATTAAAGTGGATCTTAAAAACGGTCCTAAAGCAAACACAGACAATGTCACAAAAGTTGACTTGTCAAAACCAGTTGAAGTAGTAACAGAAGAAGTAGCAACAGACGAAGTTGCCGCGGTAGTTGAAGAAATAGTTGCGGAAGCAACTGCAGACTCAGAGGAAGTAATTACTATAAACGAAGTTGTAGAACCTGCTGTTATAGCAGAAGTAGAAAAGATTATTGAGTCTACACCAAAAGCAGATTTACCTGAAAACGTAGAAAAGCTAGTAGATTTTATGCAAGAAACGGGCGGAACCGTACAGGATTATGTTAGGTTAAACGCAGATTATGACAAAGTAGATTCAGATACGTTGTTAAGAGAATATTACAAAAGCACAAAATCACATTTAGATGACGCTGAGATTGATTTCTTAATGGAAGACAAGTTTGATTTTGATGAGGATATTGAAGAGGAGCGAGACATCCGAAAAAAGAAACTCGCAAAAAAAGAAGAGGTTGCAGAAGCAAAAAGCTTTTTAGAAGGTCTGAAAGACAAATACTATTCGGAAATCAAGTTGAGACCCGGAGTGTCGCCAGAACAAAATGAAGCTTCAGAGTTTTTCAACCGTTATAATGAGAATCAAAAAATAGCAGAGCAACAACACTCAACATTTAAAGAAAGCACTAAACAAATGTTTAACCAAGATTTCAAAGGTTTTGATTTCAAATTAGGTGATAAGACATTTAGATACGGCGTTCAGAATGTAGAAAAAGTTGCAGAAAACCAATCTAACATTAATAACCTTATCGGGAAGTTCCTGAATGAAAAAGGTGAAGTAACGGATACGAAAGGTTATCACAAAGCTATTTATGCTGCAAGTAATGCGGATACCATTGCAAAACACTTTTATGAGCAAGGCAAGGCTGATGCAGTGAAAGACGTAGTAGCAAAATCTAAAAACATTAGCGAAGGAGTGCGGTCGACTGCACCGTCTGAAGTTAGTATTGGAGGATTCAAGGTAAAAGCAATTAGCGGTGTTGATTCTTCAAAATTAAGGATTAAAAAAACATTTAACAATTAACATTTAAAACATTTAATTATGGCATTAACAGGTGGAACGGGTTTAGTACCCTTCGCAAAAAAATCGGTATTATCAGAAAATTATATCGACTTTACAAGTGCAGATGCGGATAGCGCAAACTGGGCACAACAGTACATTCCAGAAGTTTATGAAGCTGAGGTTGAAAGATTCGGTAACAGAACTATTGGAGGATTTTTAAAAATGGTAGGAGCTGAAATTCCTATGACGTCTGATCAAGTAGTTTGGTCTGAACAAAATAGATTGCATGTTTCTTACACTGCGCTTACTCTTAGTAATGCAGGTGTTTTAGCAGCATTGCCAACTAACAACGTAATCGGTATAGGTCAAACTATATTAGTTATTAAAGCAGACGGTTCTGCATCTGCAAAAGCTTATGTTTCTGGAGTAACAAACGGAACTACTGTAGTTATTAAAGGATACTCTAAGAGTGTTGCTGAAATACACGCTTTAGTAGGAGCAACAGGAGTAAAAATATTTGTTTATGGTTCTGAATATGCAAAAGGTACTGATACAACAGCTGTATCTATCGAGCCTTCTTTCACTCAGTTTTCTAACAAGCCAATTATCATTAAGGATAAATACGAAGTAAGTGGTTCTGATGCATCTCAAATTGGATGGGTTGAAGTAACTACTGAAGGTGGAGATTCTGGATATTTATGGTATTTAAAAGGTGAAGGAGAAACTAGATTACGTTTCGAAGATTACTTAGAAATGGCTGTAGTTGAAGGTGAGAAGAAATCTGGTAACGGAGATGTTCCAACTGGAATTGAAGGTACTGAAGGTTTATTCGCTGCTGTAACTGGTAGAGGACAAGTTGATAATGCATTCGCAGGAAGCTTAGCATCTTTTGATCTTATTCTTAAAGGATTAGACAAAGAAGGAGCGATTGAAGAAAACATGTTATTCTTAAACAGAACAACTGCTTTAGCTTTTGACGATATGTTAGCTGGAATTAACGGTGGAAACGCTGGAGCTGGATCTGCTTATGGTATATTCAACAACGATCAGCAAATGGCATTGAACTTAGGTTTTTCTGGTTTCAGACGCGGATCTTATGATTTCTACAAAACTGACTGGAAATACTTAAACGACGCTTCAACTAGGGGTATCGCTACAGATGCTTCAGTAAATGGTATCTTAATTCCTGCAGGAACTTCAACTGTTTATGACCAATCACTTGGGAAAAACATCAGAAGACCTTTCTTACACGTAAGATATAGAGCTTCAGAAGCTGATGACAGAAGAATGAAGTCTTGGTTAACTGGTTCAGTTGGCGGAGCTGCTACATCTTCTTTAGATGCAATGGAGGTTCACTTCTTATCTGAAAGATGTTTATGTGTACAAGGTGCAAACAACTTTGTATTATTCACATAGTCAAGAGTATATTATTGTAATTTTTACCCTCGTTGAATTTACGGGGGTAATTATTACCTTTTAAAAATTATTTAATTATATCATATTATGGCAAAACAAAATACAGCTGCAAAAGCAGCACCAGTAAAGCCTGTTGCAACAAAAGAGATTGCAGTAGAGCAAACAATCACATCTTCAAAGCCTTCGTGGCCAATTAAAGATAGAAGTTATTATTTAGCAGGAGGTAGCGAACCTTTATCCTTTAGATTAAACTCTAGACACTCTGCTTTAAAACCTTTACTTTATTTTGATGAGGAAAATGGAGTTCAAAAAGAATTAAGATATGCTACTAATCAAAACTCTCCGTTTGTAAACGAGCAAAAGGGAGAAACTACATTAGGGCAAATACTTTTTGAAAACGGCTTATTGTCCGTTCCAAAACAAAACCAAAACTTACAAAAATTATTATCTTTATATCACCCAGACTTAAACAAAAGGTACTACGAATTTGATGCTCAAGAAGAAGCTATTGACGAATTAGAAGACTTAGAAATAGAGTTTGCAGCAGTATCAGCGGCAAGGTCAATAGATATTGATCAAGCAGAAGCTATCCTTAGGGTAGAAAGAGGATCTGAGGTTGCTAACATGAGTTCTAAGGAGATTAAAAGAGATTTATATATATTCGCTAAAAGCAATCCATCCTTGTTCTTAGAATTGGCTAATGACGAAAACGTTCATTTAAGAAACGTTGCGATTAAAGCTACTGAAGCAGGGATTATATCTTTAAGCGGCGACAATAGAACATTTAATTGGGCTAGCAATAACAGAAAGTTAATGACTGTTCCTTTTGATGAAAACCCATATTCAGCTATGGCAGCTTTCTTTAAAACAGATGAAGGTATGGAAGTCTTCAGCTCTATAGAGAAAAAATTAATTTAACACGTAATATATTTATAGGGGGTAGTTACTCTATCCCCTTATATTACATTAAACAAAAATAAATGATAAACGTAAATACTGTTTACCAAACAGTTTTGTTAATACTCAATAAAGAACAAAGAGGGTATATGACTCCTGACGAGTTTAACAAAATAGGAGAACAAGTACAGCTTGAGATATTTGAGAAATACTTTGAAGACTTAAACCAGTTGATTAGAAGTCCTCAAACGGACTCTGACTACGCTGATCGTGTCACTTATTTAGAAGAAAAAATATCTGAATTTGAAACTGTCAATGCCGCTCAATTTGTTTCCGGAGGTACACTTACTCTTCCGAGCAATTTGCATAGGCTTAACACTGTTGCTTACAGCGGAATAGAATTACAGTCATTAGGCAGGAAAGAGTTTTACAATATTGTAAGGTCTCCTTTAACAGCACCTACAGAAACATACCCGGTATACACACAAGACAATGGGTATTTAAGAATATTACCTACTACAATAAAAGGAGGTGTAATAGAACTTGCTTTTTTAAGAACGCCTATAGCTCCTAAATGGGGTTTTGAAGTAAATCAAAATTTGCAATTTTATGTGTATAGAAGCACAGAGTCCACTAACTTTGAGTTACATGCTTCAGAACAAACAGAAGTAATACTTAGAATATTGGCCTATGCAGGTATAATTATAAGGGATCCACAAATAGTGCAAGCAGCTTCTGCTCAAGTACAACAACAAAACATAAACGAAAAAAGTTAATAAATGGGTCTACTAACAGAAAACAACGCACATTACTATTCAGGTCAACAGATATATGTAGAAAAAGAGGCAAATCCAGATCCTAACGTAAATATATTTTGGACAGGAAACGTCGCTTTAATAGACGGAACTATTCCTAATTTTAGAGTTACTAGAAATGGGGTAGTAATTAATCCTAACAACGTTGATTATTCGTTATCAGAAGGTAATGTTGTAATTAACACTACCGCTTTAGGTGATGTTATACTTATTGAACTTTACACTTACGCTGTAGAATCCAATTACGGAAGCTATGCATATATTACGGTTAAGGACATTATAAACAACTTTCAAGTTGCATATGTAGGGGAAGACAAGTTGGTCGCTAAAGTAAAAAGAACAGACGTTATATTTCATGCAAAAAGAGGATTGCAAGAATTTTCTTATGATACTTTAAATAGTATTAAATCCCAAGAATTATCAGTGCCTTTAAACTTAAGCGTGCCGTTACCTCAAGACTACGTCAACCTTGTAAGTATCAATGTTATTGATGAAAATGGTATAAAGCAACCTATTTACCCTAATTTATTAAGTAAGTCTCCAGGTAGTTTACCTATACAAGATTCTTCAGGAATACCTGTGCATGATGAAAATGGTAACAATATAAACGCTTCGAGCTCTATAACAGAAGATAGTTTTGGAGATTTTAATTTAGAAAAAATATCGGGTGCAAATTCTCAAAGAGGAAAAAGATATGGCTTAGATCCAGTTACTTCTCACACTAACGGATTATACTTGCTTAATAAGCGTGAAGGTAAAATTTCTTTTAGCAGTGGCTTGGTAGATAGACCTATAGTTCTTGAATACTTATCAGATGGATTGGCTTATGATGAAGATACTAAAGTACCAAAAATGGCGGAAGAAGCAATGTACGCTCATATTTTATATTCTATTTTAGCTAATAGATCTAGACAGCCAGAGTATATTGTAAGCAGATTAAAACGAGAAAGATCTGCTAAATTAAGAAATGCAAAAATAAGACTATCAAACATAAAACTTAGCGAAATCATTCAGGTAATGAGAGGAAAGTCTAAGCAAATAAAACACTAATTAAATGGCTGAAGTAAAGAATAGTTTTTTAGCGTCTAAAATGAACAAAGATTTAGACGATAGGCTTATACCTGGTAATGAATATAAAGATGCCTTAAATATAGCTGTTTCAAATTCAGAAGATAGTGATGTAGGTGCTGTAGAAAACATACTTCAAAACACCAATATATACCCTATATCTTCAGAAACAAATATAGGAGAGGATAATGGTAAAATTATTGGGCAAATTGTAAATCCTGCTACTGACGATATATATTTGTTTTACACAAACTATAAAGATCAAACTGGTGCGCACCAAGCAAGCAGCGCTGGAGTCAACACTATATCTACTATAGTAAGATACAATCCTGATTTGGAAGCAGGAGCGTCCTCTCAATTAGTTATAGGTAGGTTTTTAAACTTTTCAGAGAATAGCCCTATTTATGGAATAAACATAATTGAAGACTTTCTTTTTTGGACTGACGACAGAAATCAACCAAGAAAAATAAATATAAGAAAAGCTTCAGCTAATCGCTTTCATTACACAAGTGAAGATGATATATCTGTTGCAAAATATGCTCCGTATACGCCTATAGATTTATACAAAAGTTCCAATGGCGGTTTTAAAACAACTATGAAAGATGTTTCTAGTGAAAAATTACCTGACGGAACTACTAATAACCCAGATTACAATCCTGACTATGCTGGTGATTCTAATTTTCTTGAAGATAAGTTTGCTAGGTTTAGTTATAGATTTAAGTACGAAGATGCAGAGTATTCTATTATGGCTCCCTTCACTCAAATAGCTTTTATACCTAAACAAGATGGTAGCTTTTTAGCTGGAGATGAAGATAAAGCTTTTCAAAGTACAGTTGTTTCTTTTATGGAAAACAAGGTAGATCAAATATCTTTAGTTATAAATTTACCAGAAATTGGAACCAATTTAGAGTCAGCTTATAAATTAAAAGAAATAGACATACTATATAAAGAATCTGACCAGATTGCTATTAGCGTATTAGATACTGTTACGGTAGAAGAAGTAGTAGCACAAGCTGGTTCTACAAATGTTTACGAATATAATTATCAATCTAGAAAACCGGTTAGAACATTGCCGCAAACTCAAAGCACGAGAGTTTATGACAAAACACCAGTAAGAGCATTAGCTCAAGAAGTAAGTGGTAACAGGGTTATTTATGGTAACTATATAAATAAACATACAGCTCCTGATCATTTGAATTATCAAGTTTCAGTTACTCAAAAGTTTACTTCTGGATTTGGCGCAAGTTATTCTTATATAGAATACCCTGAACACACTTTAAAAAGAAATAGAAATTATCAAGTTGGATTTGTTTTAAGTGATAGATACGGAAGACAATCCGACGTTATTTTATCTCAAGTTGTTGACAACATTGCTGCAGACGGAATTTTTGGATCATCTACTTTTTACTTTCCTTATAGAAAAAACGCTACTACTCCTACTACTTTTTTAGCAGACGTAGGTAATTCTATAAAAATACAATTAAACGAGCAAATACAAAGCGATAGAAGTCCTTTAACAGCCGATAATTTAGCTTCCACAGGTGAACCTGGTCTGTATGATTTAAGCACTAACCCTACGGGATGGTACTCGTATAAGATTGTTGTAAAACAAACTCAGCAAGAATATTACAATGTTTATTTACCTGGATTTTTAAAAGGAGACTTAAGTACCGGCGGTCCAATTACAGCAACTCATTCTGTTTTAATAAGTGACAATATAAATAAAGTCCCTAGAGATTTACAGGAAGTAGGGCCTGTACAAAATAAATATAGTAGTGATGAGGTTCTTTTTCCTGTAGTAGAAAACGTTGTACCTAGCAGCGCTGGAGCAAATTATAATCAACCTTTTTTCCCTGAAAATAAAAAATACGAAGTAACAACCATTGCTTCTTTTAACGATTTAAACGACTTAGGAGGTGGCGCTGCTGGGGTTGATGAATTGTTTGAAAGTAATGAAGATCCTTTAATAATGAGGATAGGGGATAATAAAGGGGGATTAGGCGGAACGCTCCAACACATGGTGCCTACGCTGTCTATAGCTGAAACTACTCCTTTTGTTTCTAACATTGATATATATTATGAAACGTCTACATCTGGTTTAATTTCTGATTTAAACACCAGCGTAATAGCTGATATAGGTACACCTATTTTTGGGTTTAGCATATTTGATTATACCCACAGAGAAAACCAAGACCCAGGAGGAAGTGGTGGCGTAACAGGGGCTATTGATTCAGCCTTTGTTACAAGTGACATGTTTCCGGTAAACAACTTAAATTCTCCTATACTCACTACCTCCAACGCTAGCTTAACTGTTACTGATAACTTAGACCAGTCTAGAACTAATGAATTTGAACTTGTTCCTGGAACCGCAGCGGGTAGTTATAGAATAAAAATAAAAAATAGTTTTTACTTTGGAGCAGACGCAAATGCTAGAGAAAGTTATAATTTTACTATTTCTTTAAGGAACAGTGCGGATGATGCTTCTGCTACAACAAACGGAGTATTTAACTCTGTTTCTACTATAACAGTGCAGAATGTCGTGAACACTATATTCGCTGGGCAAACATTAAATATAGCAGGAACACCTTCCGGAGCTAAAGTAAGTAGCGTAAATGGTTTGGTAGTAACACTAGATAAGTCTGTTGATACAGGAAATAGCGGTACTGCTGTACAATTTTTAGCGCCTATTAATACTTTCACTAGACGAGGAGCTTTAGGTAATAGCTTTCCTCTTGTCGTACCTCCTATTGCTTATGTTACACCGGCTTTTTCTACTATGACCGGGCTATACGCTACTATAACAGCTCATAACGGAGCGTTTAGCACAGCTGATAGAACTAAAGGATTGCAGTACAGATGGTCAACACTACAGCCGCTAATTAACGGGGCGTTCACTGATTTTACTATTAATACCGTGGGAACTAATAGCTTGATAACTATTGGTAATAATCAAATTACTTTAGCTGTTGATCAAGACGGAAAAGTTAGTATTGATTCTGGCTTTTTTAATTTTTCGGTTGCGTTTAGCCTTAAAATAACAATAACAGATGTAGGTTCACTTTCTACTGAAGCAACAATAGTTTTTGACAATGTAACAGCTGGAGCTTTTACTAATGCTTTTTCAACAGCTTTTGATATATAAAAAATAAAAAATAACAAATAAATAAATAAATAAAAATGGCAACAGGAACATTATCAACCCAATTCGAGCTTCTTTCAGGGCTAGAAGACAATAATGCTAAATTAATAACAGCTGAGGATGTTTCAAACATCGTAAAAAGCAACTTCCAACCAGTAATGATATGGTCAGGTATTTTTATTAGAGACACCTCCACTCCAGCAGGTGGTTTATGGTATCCAAGAACAAATTACTATAATCCAGATTTTTTTTACCCACGAGGAACTGCAGCTGGCCTTGGGTACGCTCAACAAGTATGGCAGCTAACAAACAGAGGGAACTTAGCCGCAAACACTACTTATACAAACGTTCAGATTTTCCCAAACGATTTTCTTGGCACTCAGCAGCTATATGAAAATGAATATCCAACTAAACCAGCTGTGTTCAATCTTTATACTGATGGAAGCGGAGCGGTGAGTTCTTATGACGTAGTAACCAGTGGTCAAGGTTGGTTTGGGCCAGCAGGTACTTTTTCAGGCACAACAAACAGTGGGGTGTGGTCTAAACCTGGGCAAACCGGTTACTCTAACATAACAGGTGTTTCTCAGAACGTGGAGGTTACATTTAATGGCCCTCTTCTTCCGCTTGATACTTCAACGACTTCCCCAGCTTGGGCTATGTCTAAAAATACAAACTCACCAACTGCTAGTATACCAGGGCAGGGAAGTTCCGCCAACGCTAATCATACTTTGCTTAATACAATAGTTCAACATTCTCAAGTGCAATTTAAAAATAACAGTACTGGCACGCCGGGTTGGTGGGTTGGTCCATCATCTGGGCAATCTTACAACCCTACAGGTTACGCAAATCAATTGTCATCTCATGGCATAGAAAGCGCAGGTAATGAGGTTGCAAATACAGTAACGTTGTGGAGGGTGCCTAATTAATACCTAAATAATATTATAAACAAGTAATTATAGATATATGGCAGCTATCATTGAAGTAAAATATTTTAATTCTTTTATGTTACGTAAAACAGTTAATTCTAGCGGTGTACCCGTATGGAAAGGAGCTGCTGATGCAACAAGCAATGGCGCAAAAAATTGGATTATAGAAGAGTCTAGAATTAGAGGAGGTTACAATAATACTTCGGTTGATTTTGGAGTAAAAGCTTACTTAGTAGCTGACACTAATAAAGCGTCAATTGTTAAATCAGGATTAATATATTCAGGTATACTAAACTCTAGAACAGGAGTTAATAACACAAATCAATTTCCAACAGGTGAAGAGATTACTAGAAGCCTGGACCCTTCTAATGGTAGTATACAAAAATTATACGCTGAAAACACAAACTTAACAATACTACAAGAAAATAAAGTAAGCAAAGCTCTTATAGATAAAGATGCTATCTATTCAGCGGAAGGAGGAGCTATAACAACCTCAGGCTCTATGGTAATTGGTCAAGTTGTTCCTTATGGAGGTACTTATGGTATATCTAAAGATCCTGGTAGTTTTGCTGTGTACGGTTATAGAAAATACTTTACAGATAAAAATAGAAACGCAGTACTAAGATTGTCTTCAGATGGAATAACTGAAATATCAGGTTACGGTATGAAAGATTTCTTTAGAGATAAATTTAGTGAAATAGACTTAAATTCATTTACACCAGGGAAAGTTATTGGAGGGTTTGATGTTCACACTAAAACATATGTTGTTTCTTTACAATATAGCAATAACATAGATTATGAAACTTTAGCTTTTGACGAAAGCGTTAAAGGATGGGTTTCTAGGTACAGCTATAAGCCTGATCAAATATTTAGCTTAAAAAACAACTTTTACACTACTTTTAGTGGTGGAGCAGAAAACTTTAACGGTTTATACAAGCATTACTTTGGAGCTGAATATGGCAAACTTTATGGAGTGAGTGTTGATTCAACTGTCACAACTGTGTTTAATCCTAAGGTTTCTGTATCCAAAAACTTTTTAACAATAGGTTATGAAGGAAGTAATGGATGGGAAACTTCAGTTTTTAGATCAGACAATACAGGTGTTGATAACGGTTCAAACTTTAACGATGTTACTTTACCTGTTAAAAGTTACAACGAAGGGGAATTTATAATAAACCCCGCAGGAGGACAACCAGTTCAACCAGCTAATTATCAATCCGTATTTGGTACACCTTTCCCGCCATACACTAAAATGAGAGCGGGTTTTAATAGGAAAGAAAACAAATATGTATCTAATTTAAAAAACATTAGTATGCCAAGACCTGGAGAGGTAGTGTTCGCTGAATCTTTATCAGGCATAAAAGGTATGTTTGCCACAGTTACATTTTCTACAGATTCAACAACTAATCCAACAGGTAAAAAAGAATTATTTGCAGTGTCTTCTACCTACGTAGAGTCATCATATTAAATTAAATCAATTAAATGGAATTAAAAGCAAGAAAATTAATATACGAAGATTACGAAACTATAGTTGAATGGTGGAAGTCTTGGCCGGATTGGGCTCCTTTAGGTAGAGATTTATTACCTGAAAACGGAACTGGGGGTATAATGATTGAAAGAGAAGGCAAACCTTTAATAGCCGGGTTTCTATATATAACCAACTCTGGTATATGTTGGATGGAATGGATTGTTTCAGATCCTGACCAAAGAAACAAGTCAGAAGCTATATCCTTATTAATATCTTCTTTAGAAAAATGGGGTAAAGACGCAGGATTTAAAGTTGTGTTAAGCATTGGAAGAAGTAGTAGCCTTATAAACGAACATAAAAAACTAGGATATTCGGTGGATGACAATCCATCTTACGAGATAATTAAAAATATATAAAAATGGCAGGTATTACAGCATTAGTAGGAGCCGGTATAGGGCTTATTGGATCAACCGTATCAGCAATTAGCGCAAATCAAAGAGCTCAGGGAGCTAAAGGAAAGGTGCATAGAGCTAAAGGTAGATTAAAAGAGCTTGAAGATTCAAGGCAAGATATTATAAACCCATATGAGAACATGAAAAACTTATCGGGTATGGCTTCAGATACTTCTGGTAACTTAAAAAATAGATATGCAAACATAGGTGTCGCAACTCAAGCTGCTGAAATGCAAATAGAAGAAGCTAATATTTCATTAGCAAATACTTTAGATACTTTAGCTGCTACAGGCGCAAGTGCGGGTGGTGCAACTGCATTAGCCCAAGCTGCTTTACAAAGCAAAAAAGGTGTATCTGCATCTATTGAACAACAAGAAGTTGCTAATCAACAAAATGCAGCCGCAGCTCAGGGTCAAATTGATCAAGCTAAAATGGGTGAGCAACAAAGATTACAAAATGTAAACATGAGTGAAGCCCAAAGAATGCAAAATGCAGAAGCTCAAGGCGCAGATTACGTATTTAAAGCAACCGAAACAAGACAAATTAGCGAGCTAGATAGAGCTCAAACTCAAGTTGAAAACGCTCAAGGAGTAGTAGCGGGGCATCAAGCGACTAGAGACAGCGCTGTTGGTAGTGCTATTGGACAAATTGGCGGAGTAGCTAGTGCGGTTGGTGGGCTAATAAATGAAGGAGCAGCAGCAAAAGCAGCAGCAAAAGCAGAAGCACAAAGAGTAGCGGATATAGCGGCAAAAGCAGTCAGTCTCGGAGGGCTTAGGTAGTAGGGGAATAAAAAATTAAAAACAATATATGAGTTATAGAAATCCCAAAGCAGAACCAATTAACACAGGAGCTGCAGTGTATGAAAGCATAAACAAACTTGCAAGCGATGTTCTTACATTTGCTACTACTGAAAGAGGGCGTAAAGCCGCTTTAATAGCAGAAGGCATAGCTGTTTCCCAGGCTGTTGACGACAATGTTAACAAAATGGGGCTTAACATTAAAGAAGGTAGCAGTAATTTTCAAAACCAAGTACTTGAAAAAAGTAAAGGAATAAAAAATAAAATAAGTGGCCAATTTGCTATACTAAACCAAACCTTTTCTTCACCAGAAGATAGAGCTAAAGCCAAAGCTGAAATTGCTAGATTACAAAAATACCCTGAGCAGCTCGTAGGAGAAATGGCTACAGGTAAATACATTGTTGATCAGCTTAGTGAATCCATGCAACTAAAAGCGGGTACAACAGGGTCTGTAAGTTTTTCAAACGATATTAACTTAATGGGAGTTAGTATGGATTTAAAGAAAGGCGGCGAAAATACTAAGATTGAAGACGTAGATGGTGGTAGAGTTTTAGTAACTACAAATGATAAAGGCGAAACCTTTAGACTTAATATATCCAATATTACACAAAGCTTAGCGGCTAATCCAGATCAATCACTGTTTAAAACGGTTCAAGACGATACGGCTGATATAGACATGTACTCCACAGCATTGGGGTTTGGAAAAGATGTAACTAAAGAATTATTAATATCTAAAAACCATTTAATTGAAACAGGTAAAGAACTGATTGCTGGAGTAGAGACCGTAACATATGGCGTAAATATGCCTGCTCTTAAAAACGCGGCTAAAGACTTAAGTAAAGATTTACTCGACAATAATGCAAATTATGGTTACGCTAGTAGTATTTGGCAAGATCGTTTAGGAAAAAGCACTACTCTTAAAGAAGCTATAAAAGCAACGTCAAAAGAAAAAGTGTTAGGTGATATTCAAGACCATTATATTAAAGAGGCTTTAAAGAAAGCTCAACTTAATCTTGGTTTTACATTGAAACAAGCACAACCAAAAACTAAAAGCGAACCTTATTTTGCGTCTAGTAATGCTTTATATCAGCTAGTTAAAGGAAAAGATGATGGTGGACTGGATCTAGTTGAATTCAACGGTATGAAGTTTAGTAGAACAGGGAAGTCTAAAAAAGATTATATGATTTCAAAAAAGTCAGTGGTTAAAGGAGCTCTTATGAAAGAGACTATAAAGGACGCAAACGGAAAAGACGTAGAAGTGGTAAAGAAAAACGCCCTCGGAGGCAATATGTATGAACCGGATTCTATTAAAGATGACCCTAATGCACAAATAAAAATGTATTTATACAATGCTAAAACTAAGCAATACACTTTAAACGAAAAAGGGTGGAGAGCTTTAGCCGGTGACAGTGTTATGAGAAGAGTACCTAACTAAATAACTATTACAATAAAAAAACAATTATGAGCGACTACCGTCAAATCAGCACAGGGAAAGTAATAACTGAAGAAGAATTAAAACAAATTGCACTTGAATCTAATGTATCGCTCGAGGAGCTTATAGAAGAGACCGGGATGGAACTTATAACTGAAGATCCGGGAAATACAACAGGCAGCGCAGCAGGTGTAAATGCTCTGCCAAACAACCAAACAACACCAATGGGTACGGTATTAGACTTGGACGATACTTCTTCGGAATTACCAAAGACTGATCCTAAATACTATGTTACCGCAGAAGAATTAAGCAAAGGAAGTGAGGAAGATATAGCCCCTTTATTAAACAAAAAGTTTTCCAGGTTAGGAATAACTGTTGAGCAGGCTAACGCTTTAGGCAGTCTTGATGCAGTATCATTGTCTAGAGTAGATAAAGCTGATCCGGAATTAGGTGTTTTAGTAGATCTTCTTTCAGCTATTAAAGTTGGTAAAAATCAAAGCAAAGAGGATTTAGCGGAATCTGCAGAGCTAATCAATAGATATATAGAAAAAAACGGTGATTTAAATTACGTAAGTCAAAACGCTAGCAAAGAATCCTCAACGTATGAAAACTATGTTGAACAAATAAAAGCTCCAGACTTAACTAGAGACGAATTGAACGCTAGTATAAAAGCCGAAAGGTTAAAGAAGTTTCAAGAAGAAGATGCTAGAACGGCTACAATGACGTTTAAAGAGTATCGAGCGTCTGGATTAATGAAACCAGAAGAAGCTGGCCTTTATCACGGGGGAGGAATTAAAAGAATAAAAAAACCATCTGTAGCAGAAGACTTTAGCAGCGCCGAAGAATTTAAAGCGTATAAAGACTGGAGAAAAAACGGATTCGTAGGAGATGTTGCTGATTTTGAAATATCTTTGTATGACAACGAACGCAAAAAGCAATATGCTTTAGATAAATCTTCTGAGTACGTTAGTGGCTTAAACCCCTCTGATAGAACAGCTATATTAGCATTAGCTTCCGAAGATGAAGAAAAAATATCTAACTTTAAAGATAACGCTGCAACTCTATTTAAAACAAGAGACGAACTAGAAGTAGCTATAACTAATTACGATACAACTAAAAGTAAAGAAAACTATTTACAAGCATTTGAATTACAGTCATCATATTTGAAGCAACAGAATGAATTGCAAATAGCTCAAGCTACATTGGAAGCTTCTGGGGTAGCGGATAGGGAGAAGGCTGTTCCTTATGCTATTGATGATTTTAATAGGAACTACGATAGACTAGAACAACTTTCATCGGCTACTAAGTCAATGGGAACAGATGTTGCGTATAGCATGGCACAATTAGCTTTACTTAGAGATCCTTATGCTTTAGCAAAAATGTCAAGAGGGGTTAAGTTATCTACTCAAGTGGAACAGAATTTTGGTTTAGTTTCATTAGGTGGTGATATGCAAAAGGAAATGGAAAGTTTTCAAAGAGCAATAACAGTTGACAACATAGGTAGCATTAGTGATGCGGGTAGATGGGTTGCTGGATCCTTACCTAATTTATTACCTTCTTTAGGTATGGCAATGACAGGGCCTGCGGCATGGCCTTTGTTCTTCTTATCTGGTGCTGGTGGATCTGGTATGGGAATGGCTATTAAGCAGAAAGATGCTGCTGAAAGAATGGTCAACAATAATAAGCTGTTGGCAGATAATCCTGAAATGGATCAATTAGAACGTGCTTTTATTGAAACTCAAATGGGTAAAGACTCGGAACTTCTTAATATACCAGACTGGAGAATATTGAGTAATCAAGCAGTAGCAGGTATAGCTGAAGTAGCTTTTGAGAAAATAGGTACAATGAGACTTTTGAAAGGTTTGAAAGACGGTATTAAAATACTACCTCCTCAGACAGTGAAAGAAGGATTTGAGTTTGTTGGTAAGACTTTAGTAAACGGCTTTAGAGTAGAAGGTGGTTCTGAATTTGCTACTACATTAGTTACAAACTTTGGTGATATTCATATTTTAGGAGAAGATAAAAGCTATTTCGAAGGCGGTCTTGAGAGTCTTGCTCAAGGAACTTTAATGGGGGGTGGTATTGCAGCAGCTATGGCATTTAAAGGTGTTAAGCAAGCTATAGTAAGTGAATTAGCAAATAAAGCAGAAGTTGATGAGCTATTTAGTATAACTAATAAATTACGAGAATTAACAAAATTAAAAATAGAAGGACCATCTGATCCGGCTCTAGCGAACTTAAATTTACCTACAGAAGCACAACAAACTGTAGATGATTTAATAACACAAGGACAAGCTCTAGAGGACGGGGTTCTATTTAAAGTAGGTGCGGATTTATCTCCAGAGGCTTTAAAAGCAGTAGGTGAGGTAAACAGAAAAATACGTAAGATAAACAAAAGATTAATTGATGCCTATGCTAATCCTAATATTAAAGCTAGTCAGTTAGCTGGTATAGAAAAAGTACTAAGAGGTGAGTTTAATAAGCTAGCGGGTGAAAGAGAACAAATCTTAACCAACGAGACAGACATGGAGGCTGCCAGAAAAAACGCGGCCGTGCAAGGCGTTTCTTTGGATAGCGCAGGAGGCTATAAACTTTACAGAGGCAAAATGCTTGCTGAAAGCAATCAATATGTAGTAAACAGTTTTGGTAATTTATCACCTGAAGCAAAACAAGCTGAAGTTGACGAAGCTATTGTATTGTTAAAAGAAAATAAAAAAGAAGGAGCAAAAGAACCTACTGCAAAAGAAATAAACGATAAGGCTTTAAATAATTACGTTAATAAAACTTATAAAGCAAGGATACTAAAAGGGCAAACAAACGCTCAAAAGTTTGCAGACGATATAGGTTTAGATGTTGAATTTATTGTTGCAGAAACTAAGCAAGATCTTATTGATTTTTATGAAAAGAATAACCCTAAAAAATTAGACAAGCCTGCGCAAGCCGGTGATAAAAAAACGCTTAGGAATCTTATAAAAGATGGAGATTTTGAGGGGGGAGCAATAAAAGGAAGTAATCAAATTATAATTAACATGGAATCTTCTATTAAAAATAGGAGAACAGGAGTTTTTGCACATGAAGTTTTACATAAGTACGCTAAAGAAAACTTTAAGAATAATCAAGATAATATAAATGCAGCAGGTGAAAGCTTGTTATCATACTTACAAAAAAATCAACCTGATCTATATGCTAAAGTTAAGTTTAGAATTGACGAAAGCTATACTAGCAAAAACATTGAAGGAGAACTTGTAAAGGAAAAAGACTACTACGAGGAGGCTATGAACGCTATGTCTGATGTATTGGCTGACGGTCAAAAAGTAACAGAAAGCACAGTAGATAGAATTAAGTTTTTTGCTAATAAGTTTTTACCAGCTAAAGCTCAGTTACAGACTGGAGATAGTGCGTACCGCTTTGTAAAAGACTACAATAAAGCTAGTCACTTCGGAGGAAAAACAGTACAAGATCCTATAGTTAAAACTGTTGTTAATAACGAAGATGATAAATCAACAAAAGATAGCTTAAGTATTACTAAGTTTAGCCAACAGTTAGAACAACTTGAAAATGAATACGATGATGGTGAAATTGATTTTGATGTTTACGAACAGCAAAAAGCTAACATAGAGGGTAAACTTGCAAGAGCTCAAAAAGAAGCAACGGTTATATCTAAAGATCCTGAGAAGGAGATTGAAGTATTTCACGGAGGAGCAGTTAAAACCGTTAATGATATAGATGGTGCCGTTTACTTTTCAGAAAGCAAAGAGCAAGCCGAGGAGTATGCTAAAGGCAACAATGGAAAAGTACAAAGCTTTAAAATAAACGAATCTGAAATAGCTACTGAAGCTGAAGTGTTTGAAGTAATAAGAGAGCTTAACATACAACCAACAGTAGAAGGTTGGACGGTAGGCGATTCTCGTTTATATGAATTAATAGATGCTAGATTTGACAATGCTTTTTCTAAGGAAGATTTAAGTAAACTAAACGAAGCTCTTGCTGAAAGGGGTATTAAAGCAACTAGATTTACAGACACCGATCTAAGGTCTGGTAGAGACACTGAAAACATTGTATTATTTGATAAGTCTGCGGTAAATCAAAAAGCAAAACCGGTAGCTAAGTCAAAACCAAAGCCTACTAGAAAAAGTAACCAAGAACTAAAAGAAGCTACAGCTAAATCTAAAAAAGAACTTGACGATATAGGTAATAACCCAGACGGGTTTAACAAAGATAATCCTAAAATATATACTATATTAAGAGGTTTTATAAAGTCTAAGTCATTAGTATTTAAAACTAAAAAAGGTAATATTGTTAATCTTAATTCATTACCTGGATTTAACGTAGATAATATGGTTAGTGAAACCATAGCTAATATGTTACCTTATATTGCTAAATTTGATCCAAAGCAGAACGATTCTTTGTTCGGTTATTTAATGGCTCAGTTAAACAATAGAATGAAAGGTGCTTTGAATACAGGTAAAGTAACAGATTCTCAGTTTGATGAAGATGTATCAGAAGCTAAAGGAGTTACAGCTGATACTTCTTATGATAGTGAAAATGTTGTTGTTGCTGAAAGTAAATACAAAAATCTTATTCAGCAAAAGGTATTAAGTGTAGATGGATTAAAAGCAGTAAAAGAAAAAGTAATATCTACAGTTAGAGTTTTAAAAACAAGGATTGATGCAGTCATAAGCAAGAATGCTTCTGTCACGCCTATTATTGCAGAGATTAGAAAAGAAATTGGAAAACAAGCCGACATCACGTTTAAAAAAGAGATGGGTGGTATTAAGAACAACGAGATACAAAACTACCTTAAAGCCAATAAAAAGGCTATCCTGGAGAACATGACTACTACTTATCTACTTACTTTTATGCCTGAGGGTGTTCAAAAGTCCGTAGGAGGTAAATACATGCTTAATGCAAAAGGAGAAAAGGTTGAAACCTCTTTTGGAGACAATGTTTTTATTCCTAAATTTGTCAATAGTGATGTGTGGAAATCTTCAGATAACATTGATAGAGAAAAAACATCTACAGGATCAAAAGGTAAAACATCTGGTGCTGACATTCAGCGTAGAGTACCAAATATTGCTCAAGAGATTTCTGATGAATTCTTTATAAGTAAAATTATTGGACCTGATGGAAAGCCAATTCCTGGTAGAAAGAACTCTATAGCTAAAGCTATGGGAGAAGAGATTGGGTTTGATATGATTAGCCAGGATCTTCAAACAAACGGTCCTATTACACAAGCATTGAAAGCAAATCAAGAAGCATTAGGTGTTCTTATTACAGAACAATTTGAAGACATTCTTGATCAACAAATGGAAAGAGGCGACGTTAAATATAGTTTAACGAAAAAACAGCTTTTAAACGCAGTTGATATTTTAGACAATAATAAATACGATCAATTCTCTCCTGCATTTAATGAGTGGAAAGAAAATCCTGAGCACGAAGACGCTGCTAGAATATGGGAGGAAAACTTTGAAAGATTGTTTATTAAAACAGACGGAGCTGTTAGAACTCAATATACTAAAAACGCAAAGGAAATGATCAATAAATTCCCTTACTTCAAAGAGGGAATAGAAGCATACGGTAAAGGGTTTTTAAATAATGATAGCGCACCGTTAGCTGCTATAGCGGAAAAGCAATTAGCGGGTTTTTGGGAAGGTATCTCAAAATTAGTAGACCCGGCTATTTCTAAAGTAAAAGGATTAAATTTCTTAGGAGCTACTTTTAGAACACCTACCCCAAAGACTAAGGTATTAGCTAACATAAAAAGGAAATCAAAAGTGTCACCTGAAGCTCAAAAAGCTCTTGATTTATTGATGCCAGTTTTAGATAATGTTACGGTATATTCTGGAAGCTCTTCTGCTATGAATGCCGTTAGAGAGTTTATGACCGCGTCTAGTGCTGATGCATCCTTTTTATTAAATGAATTTAACAACAGCGAAATAGGTGACAAAACAAGATTAGCAAAAGAAGCTAATATTTTACTTTTTAATTACTTAAATATCTTAGCTAAAGAAGTTGTTGCAAGTCAGCCTAATAAAGAAGCTGCAAATAAATCTTTCGCAGGTTACTTAAGATGGTTGGAAACTAATAATAATAACGATGCTGGTTTAAAAGGTTTAGCTCACGTAATTGGACTTGAAATTTTACCTAACCAAGCACCGTATATTGATTCCGAAGGCAGAGGGTATTACTCTATAAAGTCAAAAATGGTAGTTGTTAAAGGTGAGCCAGAAGCAGGTCAACTTAAAATAAATAAAAATCATACTAACTTTAATGAAGCTAGAACTTTTATAAGAGAAACAAACAAAACAAAGAAACCAGCAAAAAGAAAAGAACTGGAAAATCTTTCGCAGTTTAAAAAAGATCAAAATACAGCAAGTTCACTACAAATCATGGGTGAACACCAGCAGTCTATGGGTCAAACCGGAATCGAATTAGCTGAAGCTGTGGCTGAGAACGTAATAAATGTACTTGAAAAAGGCACCTCTAATAAAGTGGCTGACAATATTTTCAACCTTAGATTAAATAAAATAGCAAACGGATTTGGTATTGTTTTAAATTCCAGGTTTATTTCTGAAAAGCAGGATAAATTATTTGGTAAAACCAGTACTCTTGGTAAGTCTAGAGTAACCGCTGTAAAACAAAAAATTAGTGATAATATTTTTGCATTAAACGGAGAACTAATATCTAAGCAAGGTAAGGACGAAGTAAATAATATTGTTAATCAAATAATAAAAGCTGAAGAGTTAGCTGAAGCAAACAAAGCTAATCAAAAAGCTAAAGATGATTCTTCAAGTTTCCAAAGTTTAAGTTTAACTAAAGACTTTAACAATATGATTGAACGAAACAAAGGTGTTGCTGCTGATGTTAACTTCTCTAAAATAGTAGCTAAAAGAATGGGTGCTAATATTGGTAAATACAAGTTTTACTTACCTTCATCTGCTGAGGATTTTAGATTACTTACTAGCTACACGTTTGCAGGTAAAGGAAAAGATGGAACTCAAGATATGGCTTGGTTCGAGAAAAACTTAATAAGACCTTATACCGAAGGTATTGCCGCTATTGACGTAGCAAAGCAAACAACTAAGAATGATTTTAAAGCTTTGAATAAAGCTATGCCTGATATTGCTAAAAACATGGGTAAATTAATACCTACCAAAGATTATACTAATGATCAAGCGGTTAGAGTTTACTTATGGGACAAAGCGGGTTATGCAGTTCCTGGTTTAAATAAACAAGAAGTTGACGCTTTAGTTGCTTATGTAGCAGGTAATCCTGAGTTAGCTATATATGCAAATGCTTTAGTAACAATATCTAAAAGTAATGAATGGTTAAAACCAAGCGAGCATTGGGATGTAGGTACTATATTATCAGATATAAACAATTTAACTGAAAAAGGTGGTAGAAAAGCATACTTAGCTCAGTGGATTGAAAATGTAGATGAAATATTTAGCGACACAAACCTAAACAAGATAGAAGCTTTGTATGGCAAAAGACATAGAGAAGCCTTAAAGGATTCTTTGTATAGAATGAAAAACGGTACCAATAGACCTTCTGGTTCAAATGGTCAAGTTAATAGATGGAATAACTGGTTAAACAACTCTATTGGAGCTATCATGTTTTTTAATCGTAGATCAGCATTGTTACAAACATTGTCAACTAGTAACTTTTTAAACTGGTCTGATAATAATCCAATTAAAGCTGCTGCAGCATTTGCAAATCAAAAGCAATACTGGGCAGATTTTTCTACATTATTTAATTCCGCTAAATTAAAGCAACGTAGAGGTGGATTAAGAGCAGATGTTAACGAAGCTGAGATTGCAAACGCAGCGGCAAATTCTAAAAACAAAGCTGTAGCAGCATTAAGCTGGTTGCTAAAGAAAGGATTTACGCCTACACAAATAGCGGATAGTTTTGCAATTTCTTCTGGGGGTGCAACGTTTTATAGAAATAGAATTAATACATACTTAAAAGCTAAAGATGCTGAAGGTAATAGTATATACACAGAGAAGCAAGCAGAAGATAAAGCGTTTTTAGATTTTATTGAAACGTCAGATCAATCACAGCAATCAAGTGATCCGTCATTGGTTTCTATGGAGCAAGCTAGTATATTAGGTAGGTTAGTTTTAGCTTTCCAAAATACAACCCAGCAGTACTCTAGGATAATGAAAAGAAGCGCTTTAGATATTATAAAAAGACGTCAAGTACCTGGTACTACATCTATGCTACAAAGTGATTTTTCTAACTTTAGTAAGATAGTGTATTACGGAGCAATACAAAACGTTATATTTAACAGTTTATCTGCAGCGTTGTTTGCACTAATACCTGGGTTTGGAGAAGAAGAGGATGACGAATTGCTAGATTTAAGTAAAGCTGACAAGTTAAGAAGAATAGCTAATGGTAGTGTAGACTCTTTATTAAAAGGTATGGGCGTTAGGGGTGCTGTTGTAGCTCAAATTAAAAATACTATAATGGAATACTTTAAGCAAAAAGATAAAGGCTTTAAAGGCGATCAAGCTTATACTGTATTGCAAGTAGCTAACCTATCTCCTCCAATTGGATCTAAGCTTAAGAAAATATATAGTGCTTTAACTGGTGAAAAATATGGCAGGAAGCTAATGGAGGAAAGAGGGTTTGATTTAACCGCTAATGGAAGATTGAATTTAAGCCCTACTTATGCTGTTTTAGGTAGTTTAGCCGCTGGTGCAGCAAACATACCCTTAGATCGTATGTATGCGGAAATTCAGAGTGTAGCAGAGATGCTTGACGAACGTAATACTATATATCAAAGAATAGCTTTATCTGTAGGATTTAGATCTTGGGATGTTAATGCGAAGAATGAAGAGGATGATTTAATTAAAGCGCAGCTTTCAGATAAAAAGAAAAGTAAAAAGAAAGAAGAGACGAAACTTAATAGAAGAATAGCTACTGATAGGAAATTATTAAATAGAGAAAAAGTTTATAAGTCTTTAACTCAAGAGCAAAAAGATTATATCCTTAGCTTAGGGAAAAATGCAAGGAAAAAAGCTTTAGACAGATTAGCAGAACAATTAGAGGAATAGAAAAAATGAGCACCATACTCAAAATTCCTTAAATAGAAACGCCTCTAATTAATTTTAGAGGCGTTTTTTTATTTATATGTATAGCATAAAGTTATAACTTTTAGCCATCACAACTTAAACAACTATCATCCATTGCTCGCTGAGCGATATCACCCCGTAGAACGCTTTCAGTCCTAGTATAATATAAAGTTTTAACACCTTTTTTCCAAGCATCGAAATGAACTTTGTTCAACCACTTCGGTGTAGCAGCAGAAGGGAAAGCTAAGTTTAAACTAACTGACTGATCTATATATTGTTGTCTCAGTCCAGCTTGATTAACTAATTCCAGTTGATTAATTTCCTTAAACGTTTTAAATACTTCCTTAGCAGGTATGTCGTGGCCCATAGTAATATTATCAAGCTCCACGATATCTTGGACACTACCTCCGTCAGCCAGTATTTTACTCCACGTTTTTTCATTGTTTATTTTAAGTTTTCTTAATAGTTTAACTAATGTAGGATTCTTTCTAATGAAAGTTCCGTTTGCCCCTTGTTCTGTGAATACATTTGCAGCCCAAGGTTCTATTCCTGGCGAAACATTCCCACTAAGCTTACTATTACTAACAGTGGGAGCAACAGCACGCAGGTGAGTATTACGCATACCAGTACCAGTAC
>TARA_B110000037_G_scaffold219848_1_pt1 | contig 29810 bp, 26 predicted proteins | sample TARA_B110000037 | Tara Oceans TARA_B110000037 (sample SAMEA4397196) | marine metagenome | biome: Polar Biome; feature: [MIX] marine epipelagic wind mixed layer (ENVO:01000061); material: water (ENVO:00002006), including particulate matter (ENVO:01000060) such as... | depth 10-100 m | reverse complement strand
GCCATTTCCGTAAAAATCGCAAGCTGACTGGCTAGCGTCTCGATGGCACCTGTCTTCTTTCCTGCCGCGGCAGCCTCTTCCCATAGTACAATATCCAGCGCTTTCCTGCCCGCCAACTGATCGGGCAAAAGCGGAAGGCTCATCCCCACAACCCATGTCGCAAGCGGCTGGAAAGCTGTAGAATCAAGAGCTGGATTGATGAGTTTCAGTTCCTCGTCGAGACGGGCGGAAATTTCCTCCCCAAGCGCATCATTGAGCGCCTGCCCGTCCTTCCGCATCATCATCGGAGCTGCGGCCAATTGCGATGCAGCATCCATCGGAACCTCCGTGTAAACTGCATCTGCGGACTCGAACGCCTTCCGCGCCTCCGGGTGCAGGGTCGTCACTTCCTCAGCACCCAGGTGGATCGTCCCGAAAAGATACGAGGGCCTTTCAAGGCCTTTCCCATCGACCTTCCAAAGGAGGGGCTTCTCGGGATGTTTCGCATCCTGTGCGAATAATCCCCCGCCAGCCAACAGCAGGCACGTAAATGATTTCAATAAAGTGGAAGCGACGAGAAAACGTTTCATAATAGCGAAAACTGCACGGCTTACCCCGCCCTGTCATCCGAAACCTTCAATCGTCCGATCACCCCGGACTCTTGCTTGAAGTTTAAAGTTTAGAATTTAAGGTTTCTTCCATGCGTTGCTTTTACTCACAGGATTTTGAACTCGATCTACCTAGCGGTCACCCGTTTCCCATGGACAAGTTCCGTGTCTCCAAGGAAATGCTGCTTCAGGAAAATATTCTCCGCCCGGAAGAGGTCACTGAGGTCAAGGCCACCGATTTCCACCACATTCTCCGTGTCCACGACCGTTCCTACATCGAGAAAATCCAGTCCGCTGCCCTCGACCGCAAGGAACAACTCCTCCTCGGCCTCCCCGCATCTTCAAGCCTCTTTTCACGCTCCGCAACCGAAGTCGAAGCCACACGCCTCGCCTGCAACGCAGCCTTGGAAGAAGGGGTCGGAGTTTGCCTCGCAGGCGGCACCCACCACGCCTTCCGCCAGCACGGCGAGGGCTACTGCGTCTTTAACGACATCGCCATCGCCATCCGTGACCTCCAAGATAAGCGCCCGGGAATCAAGGTCATGGTCGTCGATACGGATGCCCATCAAGGCAATGGCACCGCCTCCATCCTTGGCGATGACCCGCAGGTTTTCACCTACTCCATCCACGTCGGGAAAAACTATCCCACGCAGAAAATCGCCTCCACCCTGGATGTCGAAACTGTCCGCTACGTGGAGGGGGAAATGTATCTTCAGCAGCTGTTCAAAACACTCGCCGACGCCCTCGATAAATTCTCTCCGGATCTGGTGATCTGGATCTCAGGAGCCGACAACCACCGCAACGACCGATTCGGCCAGATGCACCTTTCCCTCAAGGAAATCCAACGCCGCGACGAAGTCCTCCTGCGCGCGATGATCAAAAACCACATCCCCGTAGCAATCCTCTATGGTGGAGGCTACAATCGCCAACCGGAGTTCACCGCCAAACTCCACCGCAACACCATCGCCACCGCAAAGCGCCTCGCTGCGGAATACCGCGGACTTTGAAGAGCATCCAATAAGGAATGCAGGAATACAGGAATTTCTTTGCCAGTTTCCCACCCCTTTCCGCAGTTCTGATCCCTTCCTGCTTTCCTGCCTTCCTCATTAAAACTACATTCTCCCATGTCTCTAGAATCCCGCCGTAAAATGCGCAACCGAATACGCTATCCAGCGCGGCTACGATCCCTTTGTCGTTTGTGACGGACTCAAAGGTCTCATTGACAACAAGATTGTTCCGGCAACCAAGGAACTATTTTCCGGAATCACACACAAGGGCGGCACCTACAGCCACCTCCCCATCAATCAGGTAGCCGATGCGAAATACAAGATGCATCCTGCCATCCTGAAACTCGTCACGCAGCTCTGGCATTGAAGGATTTCCATTAGAAACTTGACACCGGAGCGGTTTCCGCCATTTTCCCCGCCCCGCGCGTTGGTACGTGCGGCAAACCAACCACTCCCATGAAAAAGGATCTCCATCCCAAATACAATCCCGTCATCTTCGTTGATATGACGACGGGCGCACGTTTCATCACGAAATCCACCGCTTCCTCCGAGAAAAAGGAAACCGTCGACGGTGTTGAATATTCCGTGATTTCCTCCGGCATCACTTCCGATTCCCATCCCTTCTTCACCGGACTCGCGCAGTTCGTCGATACCGAAGGCCGCATCGACAAGTTCCAAAAGCGTTTTGGCGCAGTTCGCCGCGTCGGCAAGCCGAAGCCCAGCGAGGCCTGAGGCAACGAACGGATCAAATTCCGTTCCTCTCAAAAACGGCTACCCTTACGGGTTGCCGTTTTTTTGTGTCATCTCGGGACATCCGATTTCACTGGAGCCTCGTCATCGACAGGAAATTTCACGTTCCGGTAAACTTCTTCAATTGGCACCTCACAACCCACCGATTCCAACTCCAAGCATTCATCATCCCCTCTCAGGAGCTGGTAGATCCAACGGTCACCATCCTTTCGATACAACTCCACGGCAACCATCTTTTGGGAAACCAAAACATATTCCTTCAGGCTAGAAAGCATCTGATAGTTGAAAAATTTCTTTCCCTTATCATACGATTCGGTGCTGTCCGAGAGAATCTCGATGATGAACTGCGGGTTCTTGTAGGTATCCTGCCTGTCGTCATGGAACTCAAACTCCCCACATAAACCGGAAATATCCGGATAAAAATAGGCATCCGCAACATCCACCTGCACCCTCATATCAGAACCTAGAACCAAGCGCGGGCGACCTTCCAATCTATTTCCAATAGCCCGATTCAAATTCGAAGCGATGATATTGTGGTTCAGCCCCGCACCGGACATCGCGTAAATCTCCCCGCGCAGATATTCGCTCTTAAAATCAGCCTCCCGCTCCCATGCGAGATACTCCTCATCAGTCACAAATCTTTTTTCAGCAACGGACATAAGGTATCCATAGACGCTCCCACTCATAGAAACAACTTCCTAATCCATCTTCTCTTCTTTGAAGTTTGTATTTTGAGTTTTGAAATTTAGAGTCACTCCGTGCTCGCAAAACGAATCATCCCCTGCCTCGACGTAACCAACGGACGCGTGGTCAAAGGCGTCAACTTCGTCGATCTCATCGATGCGGGCGATCCCGTCGAATGCGCCATCGCTTACAACGAGCAGGAAGCGGACGAACTCGTCTTCCTCGACATCACCGCCTCCTCGGACGCCCGCGAGACCATGGTCGATGTCGTCCGCCGCACTGCGGAAAAATGCTTTATCCCTCTCACCGTCGGCGGTGGCATCCGTTCCGTAGACAACATGCGCACCATGCTGCTCGCCGGTGCCGACAAAGTAGGCATCAACACCTCCGCCGTCACCAATCCCGGTCTCGTCGATGAAGGTGCGAAGGCCTTCGGCAGCCAGTGCATCGTCGTCGCCATCGATGCGAAACGCGAAGCCCCCGGAAAATGGGGTGTCTATACTCACGGCGGCAGGACTCCCGTCCACCTCGATGCAGTCGAGTGGGCAAAAGAAGTCTGGCGCAGGGGTGCAGGCGAGATCCTCCTCACCTCCATGGACTCCGACGGCACCCAGGCAGGCTACGATTGCGAACTCACTGCAGCTATCTCCTCTGCCATCGGCATCCCCGTCATTGCCTCGGGCGGAGCCGGAAACCTAGACCACATGGTTGAGGTATTGGAAAAAGGCAAAGCAGACGCCGTCCTCGCCGCCTCCATCTTCCACTTCGGCATGCACACCGTCGGCGAAGCGAAAGAGCATTTCGAGAAACACGGCGTGCCGGTGAGGCCGAGTTTCAAACGATAGGGACGGTCCGGCTCGGACGTCCCAAATCAATAATCTCACAGCCCGCCTCCTGGTTTCGAGAGCGAACCCTTCAAACCAGCTACAGTAAGAAAAATCAGGGTCAACCGAGCCGGATTGATCCTACTCAGCTGTTTCAAAGAAAACGAAGAACTCGCCGACAGCGTGAATCATCTGCTCCTCGTCGGTTTCTATCTGGTGAATCTCGGTTTCGTGACCCTCTACCTGAAACTGGACAACATGGTGGAAGGCACCACCGGTATCTTCGAAGCGCTCAGCACCAAGATCGGAGTCGTCCTCCTCGTCCTCGGGTTCATGCATTTCTTCAACATGCTAATCTTCGCCAAACTCCGCGAACGCGCGGAAAATAGAAACCACAACCCCTATCCACCCGCACTCCCCGCGAACGCACCCCGCGAGGCATGGAGGGATGAGCTGAGGAAATGAGATTAGAGATTAGGGGTACTGAGCGCAGGGAGCTGGCGCAGGATTCGTCAGCTACGTCGAAGACTCGCGGCGAGACGCCGCATGCACGGCCTGCCGCGAGACGCGGCAGCTACGTTCGGTCTTTCGACCTGCAACTCCCTCTATCCCTCTTCTCAAACTTGCCCCATCCCCATTTCCCTGTAGTTTCCCCGCGTGAGAACTCTGGACGCCTGCCCGAAGCCTGCCCTGCTACTTTCCTTCGACTTCGATGGGACACTCCATGATCCTGCGGACAAACCTCCTGTCCCCACCGATTTCTTCACCACCATCCGCCGCTTGCGCGAGACGAAGGGAGCCGTTTGGGGGATCAATACGGGGCGTTCGATGCCGCAGGTGATGGAAGGATTCATTGAAAGCAGTTTCCCATTTCTCCCGGACTGGGTCATCGCCCGTGAGCGAGAGATCTATTTTCCAAATGCCTTCGGTCGTTTTCTTGCCCACAAGGACTGGAACGATCGCTGTGAAAAAGACATCGCAAAGCTCTTCAAAAAGTCGAAGAAAACTTTGAAGAAAGTTCGCTACGAAATAGAGGAGCACACCGGTGCGCAATACATCGAGATGAAAGGCGAACCCGCCGGCCTGATTTCGCGGACAGAAGAGGAGATGGAATGGATCGCCGCCCACATCGCCCCACTCATGGCAGAGGTTCCCGGGCTCGGCTGGCAGCGGAACTCCATCTACTTGCGCTTCGGCCACAAGGATTACCAGAAAGGCAGCACCTTGACCGAGATGGCTAGACTTTACGATATACCCACCTCGCATGTTTTCGCGATGGGCGACAGCCATAACGATATCGAGATGCTCTCCGAAGCCCACTCCGGCGGTGCAGCCTGCCCGGCCAATGCGGTGGAAGCGATCCGTCAGATTATCACGGAACGTGGCGGTCTAGTTGCCTCAAAAAACGCCGGGCACGGGGTCGTAGAGGCACTTCAGACGATTTTCCCTGATAACGTGTAACAAATTCTGCGCATTCCTTCTGCATATGGTATGGACGGCACGCCAACGCCGTCGCCCCGATCCGCGAACTGGTCGCCGCACGCGGCGGACTGGTCACCACCGCCGCCCACGGGCACGGCATTGTCGAAGCGCTGAGGAAAACCTTTCCGTGAAATATGTAACGGTGTTAGGTGACGGAAAACGGAGCGTGTCCATCATCTTGCAAGTTGCTTCCTCCGGTAAATCCAGAAAGCCGCCAGCAGGAATAGCCCGGCAAGGATCGCTCCTATGACTGGCGGGGAAACCCCTCCCTCCCCGGCTGACTCATCCCTGTCCTCCGCACCGTCATCTCCTGCCGCCCGTTTGCCGCTCCTCGTCCTGTTCGGCTCCAGCGCGCCCCTTTTCGAAGGACCACGCAGGTCATAATCCACCGGATCGCCAATGAAACGGAAGGTACGGCGACCCTCCTTCACTTCCGCATACCAATGCTTCCATCCCTCCAGTTTACGATCCATGTCCTCTGAAACCCGGATAGCTGGAGTTGGGGCGTTCGCGATGCCAAGCTGTGAAATGGCAGTCATAGCAAGCACGTCATTCGAAGTTTCCCCGGTATTTATTTGCTCGAGCAGCGGAATCCCCGCTCCACGGTCATCCGACAGAAACTCGCCGAGAACGCGCACGGTTTCAACGCTCGGGAGATTCTCTAATATCCGGAATCCAGACCTCTGCTCTCTTCCCAGAAGGCTTAGCCCTCCTCCCGCACCATCATACTTGCCATGCGGCGACCCATGCTCAGCCCTATACTTGTCAACCTTCGAACGCATACGGTTGATCCGATCCCGGTAATATTCAGCGTGGCCGGGGATGGAAAGCAGGCGTTCCCTGAGCAACCAATAAGCTTCATTCCGTTCGGTTCCTTTATTTGCTTTTGAACTGGAAGCAGCCCAGACGGCTAAACCAAGTTTGTTTATGTATTCATCAAGATTTTTCTCAGGCAAGGGCTGGGTCGCCATTTTCTTCCAGCCTTCCACCAAAAGCCGCTTATCTTCAAGTTCTCTGGGAGAATATTCCCAAGTGGGCGATGTTGCCGCTAAGAAAACGATGTAGATGAGTAATTTCACTGCTGATTATCGATTAGTTGTTGCACGAGAATATCCGCCTTATCCCACTCACCCTTCACGATCAGGACACCAGGTTTGGGACCTGCACCGCTACCGGAAACCATCAACCGCCTCTGGTGAGCTGTGCCGGGTAGCAACGCCGACCCCCCTTTTTCGTCAGGGTGTCCTTCATCAAAAAAGAAATGACCGATCTCGTGGGTGATGATATGCGGTTGATCCTCAAGTTTCAAACCCCGGAAAGAATCTGCGGTGATCCATATCGTGCTGCTGTTCAAATGGGCGTATCCCGCTACCTTACCGAGCACCAGAACGCCTCCCCCCATGAGGAAAATAGAGAGGTGGGGGGCGGGATCCGTTTCTGTGACAAGATCCATGATCATCTGTTGCTCAGGACCTGGAAAATTATTTGGCCCCGTACAATCCAGATAATTGTTCCCGTTCACGTCCCAAGGGGCTGCAATGGTTTGGTAATTGGGGTTCACAACGATATCCACATTGATTTGCGGCTTGAATACCGAGTTGAGGTAATTCTGAAGGTTTTCAGCGGTGGTGACGAGATCAGGTTCATAGACATTGGAACTTCCAGGTATCTCTCTATTTACCAAGTAAACGGCTACACGAACGGCTCTCTGCTTCATCACCTTGAAGCCTATGGGCGTGGAGAGGGATGTGAGTCCTCCCATTCTGATTTCCGCAAGAACTTCTTGACCACTCGATGGCACAGCTTACTCGACTGCTATTGGAGTTGGTTCCGATGTGAGCTGGTGCATGGCATTGCCGTTAAGTCTGATACCCGTTGCGGTGATCCAGACTGGTGCTGAGGAATGTACGGGAGTATCTATTGTTATCGTGGTCTCCCCCGAGATGGCGGGAGCCATTACCCATATCCTGTCCTGCACGTGATCAATGCCGTCTAAGGAAGCGGCCGGATCGCTGCTGCCGATGGAAAAATCGTCAACGCCGGCCGCCTCTTCTACGATTTTATTTGCGGAGTTGGTATAACGCCCAGTCACGCGCAAGGGCAGAAGTGCGGCTGCGACTCGCGGCACGGCACGGTCGTGAGCCAGTATCCAGCCGCCGGGGCTGGTGTCGGAGAGCCATGCGGCAGTGGTGGTTTTCCAGCGCTCCGGGATGCCCGGGATGGCGCGGGCGAGCGAAGTCCACTTGCCGTTTAGAAGGATCACCCTGTCAAGCGGTTCGCCAAAGTAGGCATTTTTCCTGATGGCGGTGCCGTTATCGGCGATGTCACGGACATCCGCAAGCAGCGGACTCACTCCCCATTCCTCGCCTTTCCTCACCATGGCCGGCATGCCTGCGTATCGGTTGAAGGCGAGTATGTTCCCGCTGGCTCCCTGTGCGATGACATTCTCCGGATCGGTGACCGGGATTTCCGCTGAGAACGGCGATGTGATGTCGCTATGCAGCCATTCCCCATTCTCGCCGTATGTGCTGCCCCACACGATGCCGCCAGCTGCGGTTCCCTTGGTAGCCTCTGGCGCGGGGGCGTGGACGATCGGCCCGCCGCCGGGGGGAAGCGTCCATTTCTTCCAGCCGTCGTCCTCGTGCTTCGGGCCGGGAGCCGGGCGCGTGAGATCCCATGTCACGGCCGGGCTGAAAAAGCTCCCGCTGTTGTCGAGGTGCCTGCCGGCGTAGTAGTTTCCCAAGTGAGTCCGGTTCGAATAGGTGATTGTAGTGCCAGCGGTGGACGCCACGACCGCAGGGACGGCCTGGGGCACGGACCAGTATATGATGGGGTATATCCGCCTGCGGTTGGCTCCGACTAGGGGATCCTCGAGGTCGGCGATCCCGGCACCGATGATCTGGTCGTTGTCGTTGATGGCGCGGGCATGGATGTCGGCTCCCTCGTTCGCTTCGGAAAGGGGGTAGCCGGGGATTTGCTGCTCGTCGGTTATGAGGTTATGGGTTACTCCGCCTTTCCAATAGCCGAGGAGAGCAAGTGCGGTGCCGCGGTCGTTGATTGCGAAAGTGTGGTGGGGAGAGTCAGCGACCGTAAACATCGCGTAGCGCGGCAGGGCAACGATTTCATAGGCGACGAGGCCGTCATCCGGCGCTACGTCGAGGGCGTCCGGAATGGAATCGCCGTCGGAATCGAGTTGCTAGCCGTCGGGGATGCCGTCGTTGTTCGTGTCGGCGTTGTGTGGATTGCCGACGAGGCCGTCGCCCGCTGCGGCCTGTGCGGCGGCGAGCGCGAACTCGGCATGGTCGAGGATGCCGTCGCTATCGCTGTCCAGCGACCAGTCCGCCTTGATGCGCCAGAAACCTCTTGAATCGGTTGCCGGGGGCGGGGGCGGCGGGGTGTTCTGGGCGGCTGCGGAAAAAGTTGTAATCGCGGCATTGAAATCCGCCCACGCCGCTTCGAGATCCGCGATCATCGCGGCGTCCGCCGTGTCGAGGAAGTCGTTTTCGGTAGGCGGTGCGGTGCTTCCTCCGCCGGAAGTGATGAAGAACTGGTGCCCACCGTGGCTGTCAGCGAAGATCGGAACCGTGCTCCATGCCGCGTCCATGCTACCGGCGATCAGGTGGCGGACGGAATTCCCGTGATCAAGCGATGGCCACGCGACAACAGTGCCGCCCGCAGCACCGGAGGAGGGCTGGATGGTGACGCTGGCGTTCCCAAGAACAGGGCGCCGGCCGGCGGTGGGTTCTGCGGGTCTGGCGGTGCTGGCGCGGGAGCCGTCTGGAACATCGCCGCGCTGAACTGCTGGCCGAGGCCGTAGGTTTTTCCTATCGCCGTCCATGTTTCGAACGTATTGGAATGTTGGAAGGTGTATTCCACGCCGGGAATCGTGGTAAAAATGATGCACTGCTGGGTCGAGCCGTCCGTGGCGGTGATTTCCTGAGACCAAGTGGACGGAATGAGCGGGTTCTCCGGCGTGGCGGAAAGCGTGATAACAACGAACGGAAGGAAAAGAAGACGTTTAATTCTATTTCAATTACAGACTACCGTGGAGGAGGTGTAAAGCACATTCCCAAACATATAGATTGAAATCTTTCGATGGAAGAGATTGTTCTCAAATGCTTGCTCTGGCAAGGCTTAAAGCCTTGCGGAACGAGCGTGGCTGGACACAGGAAAAATTCGCCGAAGTGGCCGGGATGTCCTACAAATACTATCAGGCCATTGAGGCTGGGCGGAAAAGGGATCTAAGACTTTCCACCTTGGAGCGATTGGCGAAAGGACATGACATGGAAGTCTGGCGACTGTTGGCACCGGTTGATCTAGGACCGTGGGGCAACTCACAAATTCATTGAGTGTATATATGAATTCAGGATTCGACGGCAGGCTACTTTTCGTCGATGGAGGGCTTACCGCCCGGATACCTCCACCAGACCCACGCCTTACCGAGGTGGACGCGAATTTCTTCTGCTGCGAGGTAAGAGCAAGGGATGAGGAAGAGGGTGATTGCTGTGGCAAATAAAATTCCGAAGGCCAGGGAGACTGCCATGGGGATGAGGAACTGCGCCTGGAGGGAGCGGTCGAAGATCAGAGGCATGAGCCCCGCGAAGGTTGTGGCGGAGGTGAGGAAAATAGGGCGAAAACGGCGGGTGCCGGAGGAGATGACGGATTCGAAGAGATCTCCCCCGGCGCGGGTCTTCTGGTTGATAAAATCAACCATGACGAGGGAATCGTTCACCACCACACCTGCGAGGGCGAGGATACCAAAGACGGAAAGGTAGGACGGAGTGATATCCATGATCAGGTGACCGAAGAGTGCCCCGATGGCTCCGAAGGGCACGGCGAGCATCACGAACAACGGCTGGTAAAGGGAGCGGAACGGAATGGCTAGCAGGGCGTATAGGGTGAAAAACAAGGCAAGGCCGCCGTAGATGGAGCGTTTCTTCGTATCCTCGTGGTCGGCGACGTAGCCGGTGTAGCGCCAGGAGAGGTCGCGGTGTTTGTTGAGAATACGGTCAAGCTCTCCGGCCAGGTTTTTGGAAATGGCGACGACATCGATGGACTCATCGACCGGTTTCGCGGAGATCTCTATGACCTGGGAGCCGTCAACACGCTCGATCCTTGAGCGGGCTTTCACATAAGTGGCAGTGGCAATGGTATGGAAAGGAGCCTGCCCCCCTGAGGGAGTGCGAATGCGGAGACTATCCAATGTAGCGAGCGATTCCCGCTGAGCACGAGGTAGGCGAATCATCACGCGGATATCGTCCCTCTCCCGCTGCACCCGTTGCGCCTGTTCTCCGAAAAATGCGCTGCGCACCTGGCGGGAAAGTGCCTGCTGGGTGAGGCCAAGCGCCTCGCCCTCGGGACGGATGGTGATAAGCAGTTCATCGCTTGTCCCCCCGGAGCGACTCCAGGCGCTTTCGATCCCGTCGTAGGATTCCAGCATTTCCTCGATTTCGCGGACGACTTCATCTTTTTCCTCGGAATCGCGGCCACGAATCTCCAGGGAAATCGATTCGAGGTCGTCGTCACCGCCCATGCCCCGTCCACGATCACCGGAAATCCAGAAATTCTGCACGTCGGGCATCTCCCCGATCAACTCGGTCCAGCGGGCGGCGATTTCGGAATTTTTCGGCCCCGGCTCGGAGCGTTTCCCCGGATCGGTCACGCCGATGACTACGAAACCGGTGTGCGGTTCCACGCTCTTGCGACCGGACCATCCACCTGCGGAAGTGAGGGTATCGGTTATGAGAGAATCGCCAGTGGCGGGATCGGTGAACTCCCTTTTTACTTGGCTAAGCGCATCGGCGACCTGTTGGGTTCTTGCCTCGGTGATGTCCACTTTCGTATCTCTCGTCATCCGAACCATGGCAACGATACGGTTCCGATCAATAGAGGGCATGTTCACAAAGCCCATTTTCCCGGAGGAGAAATAGCCGATGGAAGCCATTCCGAGCGCGAGGAAGAGCGAGAGCGTGATATACCGGTGGTTGGCAGCAAGGCGGAGAACAGGCTCATAAACCTTTACAACAAAAGTCTCCAAGCTATCTGCGATCCGTTTCTGAAAACGCTCCGCCGCGTTGAGCTTCTTGCGGTTAACTTTTACGTACTTCAGGTGGCATGGCAGGCCGAGTTTTGACTCGATCAGGGAAAAAACGAGGACAGCGGCAACGATGGGTGGAATCTGTTTCGTGAAAGCCCCGTAGAATCCTTCGAAAAACATCAGCGGAACGAAGGCGACGATAGTGGTGATAACCCCGAAGGTGACCGGCGTCGCAACCTCGGAGGCGCCCTCTGTCGCCGCCTCCAGGGGATCCATGCCCGTCTTGAGTTTTGTATAAACGTTTTCCGCAGTCACGATGGCGTCATCCACAACCAGGCCGATGACGATGATGAAGCCGAAGATGGACATCACGTTCGCCGTGAGATCGAAGTAGGGCATGACGATAAACCCGCCAGCAAAGGCGACTGGGATACCGAGCGTCACCCAGAAAGCGAGCATGGGACGAAGGAAAAGCCCGAGCACCACAAGAACAAGCACGCCACCCTGGAGCATGGAAGTCAGCAGGGTGCCGAGCCGGCCTTCCAATTCCTCTGAAGAATCGTCCCACACGGAAAGGCTGACCCCTTCTGGAAAGCGCTGATCCGAAGACGCAACGTATTCTTTCACCTTCGAGGCGATCTCCAATGCGTTCTCATTCCCCAGCCTAAGCACCTCCACCAGCAGGCATGGTTTGCCATTGAAGCGCATGATCTTTTTGCTCTCCTCGCTGCCGTCAATAACCTTTGCCACGGTGGACAGCCTCACCTCAGAGCCCTTGCTATTGCTGATGACGATCTTTTCGAAATCCTCCCGGGTGTATGCCTGCCCCTTCGAGCGAATGGTAAGCCTACCCTCGTCCGTCTGGATTCGGCCGGCAGGAAGGTCGATCGAAGATTTGCGAATGGCATTGCCGAGGTCAGCAAAAGTAAGGTCGTAAGCACGCAAGAGCCTTGGATCCGCCTCTACAGAAATTTCCAAAGGCGAAGCCCCCAGCACGGAAGCTTGTGAAATCCCTTTCATCGCGATGAGATCATCCCGCACCGTGCGCGCCGCATGGAGCAGATCCGCCTCGTCCATATCGCCCTGGATGGCGATTTTTATCACATCATACCACTGGCTGGTGTCCGGGATGTAAACACGCGGAGGGTCGACCTCGTCGGGAAAGCTGTTGATGCGATCCACCCGGGTTTTCACCTCCTCCAGCAGAGGCTTGAGATTCCGTTTCGACTCGGAAACAACGATGATCCGAGCATTCCCATCATTAGCCCGAGACTCGATCGTTTTCACCCCTGGGAGCCCCTCCAGTGCCGACTCGACCGGCAGGACGACGGCTTTCTCAACATCAGCCGGGCTGGCGCCACGGTAGTCAATATTGATGTAAATCTTCTCCGGAGAGTAAGCCGGCTGCACCTCCAGAGCCACTTTTTCCACAGCAGACCAAATGCCCCACGCAAGGATCCCGAAGAGCAGGAAATTGGCGGCGATATCGTTTTTTGCGAACCAGCGGATCATAGGGATACTTTAAATTCTAAATCACAACAGATGCTCATTCACCTGAGAGTAAGAGGAAATCCTGCCGGGTCGATGGAGCTAGGCGAAAGCCCACTTTCTCCAGACCGATTACATATGTAGATACGGCATCTATCAGACCGGCCTGTTTCGCCTTGAGTAGAAGTCCGATCTGGTGCAGATACTGGAGCGGGGTGGTATTGGAGACGTCCTCAGGCATTCCCAATTTCTTCACGAAGTTCTTCCCCGTTTTGACGGAAATGAGATGCGCCAAGATCCTTCAGCCGTTCGACAAAGGTAGGCTTGGAGATTCCGGCCAACTCGGCAGCCGCACCAGTCGAGAGCTTTCCACTTTCAAACCATTGCACCGCTGCGGCCAACAAAATGGCATCACCCACGTTTTCCGAATCAAGCCCGAGGGCAACCGGCGTGGTTTCTGGGATTTGCAGATGCACTTGGGTCATGCTGGAATATTAGCTGGAATGGAACTCCAGTCAATTCCTACCGCTGGCAGGATACCGGTGATTTTCCATCGCCTAAATGTAAAACATCGGGTCAGAAGGCGGGCTAGCGAGGGACTCGAGGGTTACCGTATCGAGGTCGGCGGCGAGCTTGGTGGAGACGCTTTCCCAGGCGCGGCGGACTGCAGAGCCGGAATCGCCTTGATCGACGGCGGTATTCTGGAGCTGGGAGGGCTCCACCGCATCGACGATCTGTCGCAGAGTAATGTTTTGCGCAGGGCGGGAGAGGACGTAGCCGCCGTTGGCACCGCGGCGGGAGTCGATGAGACCGGCGCGGCGGAGGTCGTTTAGGATTTGTACTAAAAAGTTCGAAGAGACAGCTTCGCGTTGCGCAAGCTCGTCAAGACGGGTAAGACTCTTGCCGTCATAGGTCTTCGCGAGTTGTACAAGAGCCCGGCAGGCGTATTCTAATTTTTGGGAAATTTTCATGAGCTACATGAGTGCAAAGGAAACAAAGGCGGTAACAGAGGGTGGAATGAAGTTGTGCAGGGGGGAAGCCGCGAATTTGGAAAACCTGTGGGCGCAACTACGCTCGGAGGCGGAAAAATTGTGCGAAGAAGAGGAAAGCTTGCGACATCTTGTGGATGACGTGGTGCTCTCACGTGGAAGTTTTGCAGAATCATTGGCGGTGCGCCTAGCACGCAGACTGGCGCGCGAGGACATGCCACGCAAGATGATCGAGCCGCTTTTCACTGAAATCATCGCTGGGGATGCGGAGATCGCACGTGCCTGCGGGCGCGACCTGCTTGCAATGTTCGAGCGGGATCCTGCGTGCTTTTCACCTCTCGAGCCGCTGTTATTCCTCAAAGGCTTCATGGCGCTCTCCACCTATCGAGTGAGCCACCGCCTGTGGCACGATGGCCGGCGCTGGTTGGCGCTCTATCTGCAGAGTATTTCCTCGGAAACTTTCGCCACAGACATCCATCCTGCGGCGAAAATCGGCTGCGGTATTTTACTAGATCACGCGACTTCCTTCGTGGTCGGTGAAACTGCGATCATCGAAGACGATGTCTCAATTCTTCACGAGGTCACTCTTGGCGGCACAGGTAAGGCGTCCGGTGACAGGCACCCGATTATTCGCTCCGGAGTCCTCATCGGGGCGGGTGCGAAAATCCTCGGACGTGTGGAAATCGGCACCCAGTCGAAGGTCGGCGCTGGCAGCGTGGTGCTGAGCGACGTACCTCCTCACACTACCGTGGCCGGAGTCCCGGCAATCGTAGTAGGTCAGGCGCGGGAAAAAAATCCTGCCATGGAGATGGATCAACATCTGACCTGCACCGATTGGATCTGCAACATCTGATCACAAATGGCCATGCAAGAACCGGTAGGCGAGCCGAACAAACGGCAGTGGGCGGGCTACTGGAGCATGATTGTCCAGCAGACGCAGAACGCGTTCAACGACAAGGCGGCGCAGTTCATTCTCATTCCACTGGGTGGGGCTGTTGGCTACGCGGTGGAGTCCGCCGCCGGTCTGATGATCGCGATCCCCTTCGTGCTCTTCGCTCCGCTGGCGGGTTGGTTCAGCGACCGCTTTTCAAAAAGAAACGTTATCCTGGGTGCGGCGATCGCGCAGGTATGCATCCTTACGCTGATTTGTTTCGCGGTATTCCACCGGAACATGCCGCTCGCGCTGGTAGGCTTTTTCCTGCTAGCCATGCAGTCGGCGTTTTTCAGCCCAGCGAAGATCGGGATTAACAAGGAACTCGTTGGCTCCAAGCACCTTGGATTCGCGGCGGGGGTGCAACAGATGATGGCGATGCTGGCGATACTTGCTGGCCAAATCGTTGCGGGCTGGTGGTATGACAAGCGTTACGTCGCGATGGGTTCCGTTTCAGAAAAAGCATGGGACGCGGCGCTCTTCCCGCTGATCCTGCTCGCCTGCATTTCGGTTCCCGCAGTGGTGATGGCGATTTCGATCCCCAAAGTTCCGGCTCATGGCAGGGAGAAACTTTCCGGAAAACTTCTCTTCAGCCACTTCCGCGATCTCGGAGAACTATGGTCAGACAAAGGACTGCGACATACCTCGTTTGGCGTGGCCTATTTCTGGGGATTCGCGGCGTTCATCAACCTGTGGTCAGTGAAAGTGGCGAAATCGATGACTGCCGGGGGCGAGGGCTTCGGAACTCAGTCCTCCATATTCATGGCCTCCGCCTCACTTGGTATGGCGATCGGATTCGGGTTCGCATCATGGCTTTTACGGAAACGAATCGAGCTTGGGTGGGTGCCGCTTTCCGGGATCGCGATGACCGTGAGCGCGTTGGTGCTGGCTTTCCTGACCCCGGATGATTGGCCTTTCTTGATCGCTCTCGGACTACTGGCTTTCTTCTCAGCCCTTTTCCTAGCCCCGCTGAATGCATGGATGCAGGATCGCTATCCAGCGGACAAGCGCGGCGAACTGCAATCTGCAGTGAACCTGCAGGACTGCTTCGGAGGCATCATCGCAGTGGCTGCCATCGAGGGGATGATCCAACTGGCGCATATGCTAGGCATGACGGTGCTTGCTGGCTTCCGGATGCAGATGGTAGTCGTCGGAATTTCCTGCGGACTGATGAGCTGGTTCATCATCCGTATCCTGCCGGCGGATTTCATCCGGCTTGTCTGCCTCGCGGCTGTGAAAACGCTCTACCGAATCAAATTTTCCGGTACGGAGAGGATTCCGAAAACAGGCGGGGTGCTTCTTCTGCCAAACCACGTTACCTTCGCCGACTCATTCTACATTTCCGCAGTAACCGATAGGACGGTGCGTTTCGTGATGGACGAGACGTTCATGAAAAGCGGGATGATCCGCTTTGCCGCTCGCTTATTCGGTGCGGTTACGATACGCCGCGACCAGCCGTTGGAGGCGATCCGAAAAACCATTGAGGCACTGGAGGAAGGTCATGTTGTCGCCCTTTTCCCGGAGGGACAACTCACACGAACAGGTGGATTGTGCGAGCTTGAGCGAGGCTTCGAGCTGATCGTAAAAAAGGCGAAGTCACCGATCTTCCCGCTGTGGGTGGATGGCTCGTGGGGTTCGCTATTTTCCTTTGAGCGAGGCAAGTTTTTCAAGAAATCTCCTTATAAAATTCCTTACGGACTGAGCATAGCTGTGGGCGAAGAGATTTCGGGAAAACCTAATAGAAAGCTGGTTCAAGCAGCCTTGATGAAAACCTCTGCCCAAGCGATCGCGAGGCGTTTCACGAAAGGCGGCACTCCGGCGCAAACCAACGGCTACCAGCTCACCCAGCTAGATGCACTGCCGCGTGGAACCGAACTTCACCTATTCGAAGGAGATCTCAATGGGCTGCAGTCGCTAGGTGAGTTCGCAAGACAAACAAAAGGGAAACTCATTCGATCCGCTAATTTTAATCCAGCCGCCGGGCAAACCTGGATCGGTGGGAGAGCGCTGCGGGAGGCCATCAAAGAGGCAAAGTCATCTGAAATACCTGTCAGATTTTTTGATTTCAGCGAGACCGCATTGGAGCCTTTGGAAAAAGAAAACGTCACCCATCTGCCATGCCTCGCGATTCATGACCAAGTCATCGCGATGTCCATGCCTCATCCGCCAAAGCCAAAGGAAAGCAGCCTTATACAAAACGGACACAAACCCGGATCATGGGGAAAACTCCTTCCAGGATGGCATATTGAAAATGGTGCGGTGTTTCCTGGAAACCTCCCGCTGCCTGATGAAACGATAGTGGATGGCGAAGGATTCGTCGTGAAAAGTTAGACCGAGAATCCCTCAATTCCTAATGCGTATCCTTACAAATACGGAATCCGAGATCTGGGCGACGGAGGGAACGGTCTTCCACCCACTCGCGTGTGGCGGCACCTTTGCCGGGCTTCAAGTAGGAACCCCCGACAATAACCCATAGCGAGTCTCCAAGAGGATTCGATGGCAGAGGGCGTGCTTCGAGTGTCCATTCGGATACGGAGCCTGCCATTCCGAGAATTCCGTTCGTGGTGCGATCCTCGCTTTTTGAGGTCACCGGGATCCACTCGCTCACGGGGATGGCGGAAGGGACTTCCGCTCCGGATACCAGCGCAGCAAGCCAGCGTTCCTGGGTTGGTAGGGTGCTACGTTTCCACTTTGCATACGCAAAGGCATCCCACCAATCGACGCCCACAATCGGCATATTCACTTCCACCTCTCGCTCGTTCCATTCCTCCGCAGCTTTTGCTGCAGAGTAAAGCGCTACCCAATCATCAGGATCGTGACCTACCTTTTCCTGAGGCTGGTCGGGATGGTCGAAGGTTCGGTCTTCCCCTTCATCGGAGAGAACTTCAAGAGTTCCTAGGAACTCGGCATACTCACCGATTGTGACTTCATAGGCGGAAATCCGGAAACCACCGACCTTGATTGAAGCGCCGCCTGGAGTCGTGTATCTCCCGCCCTCCACGCTCACCAGACCGGGCTTTGGCGCATTCGCCTTGGCCGGCTTTTCCTTTTTTGTAAGCACTAGGACGCTAGCGATCAGGACAACCAGAAGAATCGCGACAATCCACACAAAGCCGCTCTTCTTTTCCGGACGCATCGCTGCAGTCGGTGGAGCGACGACTTCGGAAGGCTCGGCTAGTTGTTGTTCGATCTGCTCGCAGTAGTCGCGGATCTGCTCCCACCTGAGCGGCTTGGCCACCTCCTCGCCTCGCATCCACGCCAGCAATGTAAGGCAACGGGTGGCACCCGGCTGGTCGCGGTCGAGCATGGCTTCAAAATCCGCGCCTAGCTTCAGTACGTCGCGCAGGGAATGGTCTGGCAAACGATTTCCGGAAATGACCAGATTCTTCACCCGGATCACCCCATGGCCGTCCACGTAAACCGCATCGAGATCCAGCGGTGAGCTCGCGTTATCATGTGATTCGTGGTAAATATTCGCTTCTGCAATCCTCCTCAAGATGTGGACAAATCGCTGAGCACGGACTTTTTCACCTACGGCACGCCGTTCGAGTAGGCTCTCGCCTGGCAGGAGTTCGTGGGCAAAAAAGCATTGCCCGTTTTCCGTGGAGGCCTCGTAGATAGAACCGACCAACGGGTGCTCAACAGCGGCCTTAGCTCTTACATCGGCGAGAAAACTGTCTTTCTCTTGGCCTGCTTCAGGCTTCAGTTCCTCGATCAGCACCATACGCCCGACCGATGCTTGCTCGGCAAGCCATGAGCGAGTGGACTTGTCTTCAGCGAGGCATTTTTTCGCCACATAGTCCCCAAATACTTTATCCCCGTTTTCGCTATTTTGATCCAACATTTCCATACCCGTTTCTGCGGCGGGCTATTTCACTCCGGCGGGAGCGGAATGAGAAGCGGAATAGCAGGATCAAAATTTGGAGGTAAAATATCCTGATCAAGGAACTCCGGAAAATCGTTCCCGTGGCCACCTATCGGAGCCACCTGCCCGATCCGCGCAGCGAGATCCCGCGGCCATGCCTGCACATCGAGAACTTCTCCCTTGAAAGTCAGCGTGACGACCTGCCCGTAGTAGGAAAGCTCGCCGAAGAGATGAGCCGTCTGGGTATCGCGCTTTGGGATCATGTAGTTCATCCGCAGCATTTCCTCCCCGCCCTGCCAATCGAAAGGCAGAGAAACCCACTGCGGAACCGCCCATGAACTATCCTCAAGTTGAACGATCTTGCCTTGGTTCGTCTTGTTGAAAAACCTAACCGCCACCTCGATTTCATCCGCATCGACGTCCTCGCCGGGAGCTTTCTGAACGGGCACACTCAACACCACCCGTTGCCCTCCACGGGCGTTCGGATCGTTAAAAATCCTGACCCGCCCGAGTGCCACTCTTCCGAGCATATCGGTGGGTTGCTCAAAGCCATCGCGCAGTTTCGCGGCAGCGGCCTCGTAAAGATCCCCTGCCCCAGTCACGCCAAGACGGAATACTTCCTCATAATAACGGGAGGCCTTGCCGTAAACTCCCATGGTTTCATGCACGATACCAAGCTCGAAAAGCACGGTGGGATGCTCTGGAGAATCTGCCAGGGCTTCCTCCAGCTTGACGATTGCCAGCCCCATATCCCCCGCGATACGCGCGGTGCGCCCTTCCTTCACGAGACGCTCGGAGCGCGGGTCGGCGATGGCCGGAACGCCGTGTTCCTGCGGCTTTGGCACTGGGGGAAGCTCGGGCGGCTTGCTTTCCACAGGCTTATCCTGCGGGGCAGTTGGCACAGAAATCCGAATCGGAACAAGTTTCTCAACCTCGCGCTCCACCACGCGCACCTCCCTGCCCTCTTCAATACGCACCGCCAGCGCCATGCCAGCGATCAGAAGCTGGGAAAAAGCCACCAGACCAAGCGCACAACAAGCTCCCACAAACAGACGGTTTCCTTTCATCGTTCCGACACTGTGTTGAAAATATCCCTCCGCGTCAAATTTGATGTTCGACAGCAACCCCACCGAGGGTTTCGGGGAAAATGAGATGAATTTAACCACCGATTTCTCAGATGATCACAGATATCGGGAAATAGTGCTGATCACGGATTTACAGCCGGAGCTATATTCTTATCCGTGTCAATCCGTGCAATCGGTGGTTTGAAATTTCTAAATGTATTCGCCCCGACCGCCCGCCATGCCATTAGATACACCAATGAAGATTGCCATCAGCATCGCGCTGCTTCTCCTCATCGCCTTTTTCCTTCCGCTATCCGAAGGTAGTCCGGCTCTGGAGGGACTTGATCCGGGAACGATACGGCTGGGACTCGCGTTCTTCGCCTGCATCGCATGCCTATGGATGACGGAAGCCCTGCCCCTTGCGATAACGGCTCTACTCGTGCCCGTACTCGGTGCCGCAATGGGTCTGTCCGATGTGAAAACTTCGCTCGCCTCCTTCGCCGCCCCTCCCATTTTCCTGTTCTTCGGGGGCTTCGCGATTGCATCCGCACTTTCCGCGCAGGGGATCGACCGCTGGCTTGCGGAAAAGCTCGCGAAACTTGGGAAAGGAAAGTTCGTCCCCGTCGCCCTGTTGCTTTTCCTCGGCACCGCAGTGCTCTCCATGTGGATGAGCAATACCGCGACCACCGCGATGATGATTCCCCTCGCCCTCGGCATACTCAACCAGTTTGGCGAAGGAAAAAAGAAGCTGAACAACCGTTGGTTCCTCCTTCTCGGGTTGGCCTACTCCGCGAGTATCGGCGGACTCGGCACCATCGTCGGCAGCCCGCCAAACGGCATAGCCGCGAAGCAACTCGACGTCACTTTTTCCGAATGGATGGCCTTCGGGATCCCGGCGGTCATACTGCTACTCCCCATAATGGTTATTGCCCTTTATCTGATGCTGCGCCCGTCGAATCCGGACGAAAAAAAGCTCATGATCGAAGGTGAAACGGAAGATTTCCAGTTCACCATGCAACGCAAGGTCACCTTGGGAATCTTCGCCCTCACCGCAGTATCCTGGATCTTTAGCTCGAAAATCGGGGCGTGGTTCTCCATTTCCAGCATGGATACGTGGATCGCACTCACGGCGGTCGTAGCGCTCGCGGTGGCAAAGGTCGTGACGTGGAAACAGATTGAGCACGGCACCGAATGGGGCGTCCTCCTCCTCTTCGGCGGTGGGCTCGCTCTTAGCGGCATCCTCGGATCCTCCGGCACCAGCCTGTTCCTCGCAAGGCTGCTCGGCGGGGCAATGGATGCATGGCCGCTTTGGGCAATCGTAGGCGCCGTCGTTTGCTTCGTCATTTTCCTCACCGAGCTGTCCAGCAATACCGCCAGCGCCGCCCTTCTCGTCCCGATCTTTTTCACGATGGCAACTGAGTTCGATCTGGCTCCGGCGAAGCTCATCCTACCCCTCGCACTCGCCGCCTCCTGCGCCTTCATGCTCCCGGTAGGCACTCCTCCAAACGCCATCGTCTTCGGCACCGGCCTCGTTCCGCAGCGGGAAATGATCCGAGTTGGCGTGGTGCTGAACATGCTCTTCGTCCTGCTGATCACAGGACTTTCAATGGTATTTTTCTAAAGAACCCAATTCTATGCTAAACCCGCGCCACTCCCAGCGACTTACGATCCATTCCGTGCCATCCAAGATAGCTCTTGATATCCATAGGCCTGCTAGACAGCTTTTACGGTTGGCAAGCCTTCCCAGCGAGCCTATTGGATCACATTCTCAGGCCACACCTCCAAACAAGCTTATGAAACTACCGCATCTCCTTTCGCTTCTCGCCATCACGGCTCTTACCAGCTCCACCCATGCCGCATTCCAATCCTTCGAAGGAGACGGCTTTGGCGACTGGAAGACGATTGGTTCCGCATTCGGCCTATCCCCCGTCCACGGGAAGCTCGATGAAATGAAGAATCCTTTCACCGCCTATTCGAACAACGCCTTCGCCACTTCCGCGCATGGCGGTGACGAAGCTACCGGAGCCTTGGTCTCTCAGGAGTTCACGATCAAAACCAACTTCATCTCATTCCTCATCGCCGGTGGCAATCATCCGGGAAAAACGGCGGTGCAACTACTGTTGGACGGCAAAGTGGAATTTGAAAGCACTGGTGACAACAGCCTCCGTTTCTCCCCTTCGCAATGGGACGTAACCAAACTCAAGGGTAGCAGAGCCGTCATCCGAGTGATCGATGAGCAAAAGGGGCGGTGGGGCATTATTGCCGTGGATGAAATCCTTTTCGGCAACTACGCGAACCCGAAGTTCCCGGCAACCACCAAGGGCGGAAAATTGTTTACGGAGAAACTCGTCACCACGGACGCCCTCGCTGGAGCCACCATTCCGGAAGGAAGCATTCTTAAAATCGAGGCAGACTACGAAAACCAGAAAATCAAATCCCCTACCGCGCTCACCTTTGACGATCAGGGCAATGTATTCGTTGCTGAAACTCACCGTTTCCGCCACGGGGTCGAGGACAACCGCAATCACCTCTACTGGTATCTCGACGACCTCCAGTCACAGACTACCGATGACAGGCGTGCCCTCCACAAGAAGTGGAAAGGAAAAGTTTCCGAGAAATATATGACTGAGGTTTCCGAGGTGATACGCCGCCTTTCCGATACCAATGGTGACGGGACTTTCGATGAATCCAAAGTCTTCGCCGATGGTTTCAACAACCTCCTCGATGGCACCGCAGCAGGGATATTCTATTACGACGAGGCGCTGTACTTCGCGTGTATCCCGAAGATCTACAAACTCCGCGACACCAATGACGACGGCGTTTCCGACGAGCGGAAAGTGGTGAAGGAAGGCTTTGGCGTCCGCATCTCCCTTTCCGGCCACGACATGAATGGCTTCACACTCGGCCCCGACGGACGGATCTACGGCACGATCGGCGATCGTGGTTTTTCAATGGTAACGAAGGCTGGCAAGGAACTCCACTACCCCAACGAAGGGGCGGTCTTCCGCTTCGAACCCGATGGCAGCGGCTTCGAGCTCATGCACACCGGCCTTCGCAACCCCAAGGAAATCGCTTTCGATGAATTTGGAAATGCATTCTCCGTCGATAACAACTCGGATCAGGGGGATGCCTCGCGCATCGTTTATCTTGTCGAAGGCGGAGAATCCGGTTGGCAAATGGAGCACCAAGCCATGCACACCTTCCACCGCCAGATCGACCTCGAAGAGCGCCCACCTAGCCGGTGGATGAATGAAAAAATGTGGGAATTGGAAAACGACTCGCAACCCGCCTACATCCTTCCTCCCTCAGCCCACCTCTCCGCAGGGCCATCAGGGCTCACCTACCACCCTGGCACCGGCTTCCTAGAAAGCGAAAAAGGCCGTTTCCTGATCTGTGATTATAAGGGTGGAGCAAACAGATCCGGCATCTGGTCTTTCGCCATGGAATCGAAGGGAGCCGGGATGAAAATGACCGATGCCCGCAAGCTTACTTGGGGCATCGCGGCGACCGACGTGGAATACTCCTTCGATGGCCGAGTGTTTATCACCGATTTTGTCACAGGCTGGAAGTCACATAACGCAGGACGCCTAATCTCGCTCGATGCAGGTAAAAACACCTACTTGACTGCCGAGACAAAGCACGCAGCCGAACTCATTTCCGAAGGCTTCGACCAACGCGACTCCGAAGAACTCAGCAAGCTCCTCGGACACGCGGATTCACGTGTCCGCCTCCGCGCCCAAATGGCTCTCACCCGGAAGATCGATGCTCTCCCAACTTTCGTGGAAGCGACTAAATCGGAAGACAAACTCAAACGTATTCATGCCATCTGGGGACTGGGAATCATCACCCGCCGCGGCTCCGTTCCACGGCCTACGAATGAATTTGTAGACGTCCCGATAAAAGATCTCCGGGAAAACGCCGCGAAAGCCCTCATCGTAATCCTCAATGATCCCGATCCGGAAATCCGCGTCCAGGCACTCCGCGCCATCGGCGACGCTCCCGTTGACGGCAATAGCCTTCCGCTCGCCGCCCTGCTCTTCGACAAGAACCCACGTGTTGCCTTCGCCGCAGGAATCGCAATCGGAAAGATGAAAGCGATCGGCCATTCCTCCGCTATTCTCGATTTCATTGGGAGAAATAACAACCAGGACGTGTATCTCCGCCACGCAGGAATCTACGCCCTCGAACACATCACCGCCAAGCCAGCTCAGATCAGCGCACTGCACGCCCATCCTTCTGCCGCCCTGCGCCTCGCCGCCGTCGTCGCCCTACGTCGTCTCAATAGCCCGGAAGTTGCTTACTTCGTACGGGATGCAGACCCGAAAGTTCAGGACGAGGCAATCCGCGCCATCTGCGACAAGGACATGAGCGATGTCCGCCCGGCCGTCGCCGCCCTGCTCGACGAACTCGATGGCCGTAAATGGACCGCCTTTATGCTACACCGCCTGATCCACAACGCATACCGCGTTGGCACTGAGGAGAACGCAACCCGACTTCTGAAAGTCATAGCAAACGCATCACTACCGCAAGAAGTCCGCGAAGAAGCTCTCCGTCTCGTCATGGAATGGGAGAAACCTTTTCCCGTCGATCAGCTCACCGGTCACTGGCGCCCCCTCGATCCACGCCCACTAGAGACGATCAAACCCGCCCTCAGCGCCGCCCTCCCGGATCTCCTGAAATTGGACGGATTCGTCCTCACCAGCGCTCTGAATCTTGTGAAAAAATTCAAGATTGGCCTCGCATCACTCGACGATGAAACGCTTAGCAAACTCATCAATAATTCCAAACTACCGGACGATGCACGTGAAAAGGCACTCACCCTCTTCATCGAGCGCGATGGAAGCAGCCTGAACCAATATCTTGCCAAACTCGTCAGTGACAAGACTGACGCTCTCGCTCTTACCGCCCTGAAAAGTTTGTCCGAACGCGACCCGGAGTCAGCCATCGCCATTTCAGAAAAAACCATCGATTCCGACAACACCTCCCGTGCCCAGAAATCATGGAGCATCCTCGCCTCAATCCCCAGCGACAAGGCTGCGAAATTCATCGCGAGCCACCTAGTCAAACTCAAGGATGCCAACGGCATCTCCGCATGTGCTATTGAACTCATCGCCGCGGCAAAGACCAGAAAGGAACCCCTCGTCGCCAGCGCCCTCACCGCTTTTGAAAAAGCAATGAAGGCGAGCGATGATCCTCTCGCCCGCTTCAACATCTCCCTCGAAGGTGGGAACGCGAAAAACGGATTCTCCCTTTTCACCTCCCACCCCGTCGGCCAATGCATGCGCTGCCACAAAGCCAATGACGACGCACGCTCCGCCGGTGGTGATGCTGGTCCGAATCTCGCAGGAATCGCCAAACACCACGAGCGCCGCTACCTCCTCGAATCAGTCGTGAACCCCACTGCAGTGGTTGCACCTGGATTCGGAATCACCTCCCTCACCTTCAAAAACGGAGGCACCCTCGCCGGGAACCTCGTCGAGGAAACCCCGGATCACATCGACGTAGCCACCCCAGACAAACTCCTCCGAGCCAAGCGCTCCGACGTAGAATCTTTCACACCTCCCATTTCCGCCATGCCTCCCATCGGGCATCTCCTCAAACCAGAGGAAATCCGAGACCTAGTCGCATGGCTCGCCAGCTTAACCAAGGAGGCAAAGGCGACCAAAGCAGCGGAACCGGAATTGGTCGATCCAGCGAAACTCCCCGGCGCAAAATAACAGGCCGGGACGGAGCCGCGTTCTGGAGAAAGCTACTCCTCATCCACTACCTCACCAGATCCTCTTCATACATCAGCTTGAAGCCGCTGCGGTTGAGGACGGAGATCGCGAACTCGTAGTCCTCCACGTGCATCGCGAGCATCGCCTGCTGGTGGGAACCAGGGAGTAGCGCGTATGCGAAATCAATGTTCGTTTCCGCAACCATGAGAATATCCAGACACTGGAGAAGTCCCGGCCCCGCTTCTTTCAGCGCAATCACAACCAGCTCGCAGCTCGTGTGCGCAATCCCTTTTTCACAGAAAATCGACTCAGCCGCATCCGGATCGGAAACTACTAACCTAGCAACCGTCGCATCCCGCGAGTCTTGAACACTCAGGCCGATCACCTCAATGGATGACGCCCGCAATAGCTTCACAAGCGACGCCAACGCCCCAACCCGGTTCGGGAGCATCACTGAAAATTGCCTGACCGGAGAGCCGTTCTCGGCAACCGTGTCACCTCCATCCTGAAATTGCTGACCCATGGTATTTTTTCGGGTTCAGCCTTTAGGGCCGCGCAGGCGCAGTGTGCGAACTTCGCCGCTGCTTGTATCTTCGATCACCAGTTGGCTAGGGCGAACGTCATTCACAATAAACTCGCGCCCGTCTTCCGAAGTGAACCTCTGTCCCGGCTTTGCGACATATCTTTGGCCTGTGGCTGCGTCTTCCACCAGCGCCACGGGATCATGACCGGATGCCGGCCTTCCGGCTATCCATTCCCTTCGCTGACCACTACTTTTGTCCTCCACTTCGACGACACCCACTTCGATTGGAGCGTTGTTGTTGAGTTTCCCCTGTTCGGTTCTGCTGAAAACTTTCACCACCACCAGATTCGATTGGGGAATGTTCTCGCCCGCCTGCACTTGCACTTCTTTCGGCTCCGCCCCTGCAATTCGTAAGGAAGCGACACCACCGGATACCTCCCGGACTTCCACCGGAAGCTCCCGCTGGCGGAAGTGGCGCATGACTAGGGGGATTTCAGCACCGGATACCGGAGCATCAATCCCGCCGCCAGCCGGAGCGAATTTCACTTTCCCAATACGGGCACCAGCTAGCGTTTTCGGAACCCGCGGCCTAGTGGACGTCCTTTCTGAAGGGCTAGTTTGATTCGAACCGACCTCACCGGAGATCACTCCCACGGCTGCACCGAGAAGCGCCCCGTCGGCCGAGGTTCGATTTGAAGCGTTCTCGGATAAATCATCGGAAGATTCAGGAGTAAAATCCCTTGGAGCATCTCCACTATCGCCCGAACGATCCAAAGGAGCAAAATCCTGACCTCCATCTTCATTTAATGCCAGCGAGCCTACTTCAGCAGGCTCTTCTAGCCCCGGATCAAAATCCTCCAAATACTCCTCCATCGCCTCAGCGACTTCCTCGTCAGTTTCGAATGCCAGGCTGTCGCCAGAAAAACCGCTATCAATCATCGCTGCAATCTCACTATGACCAGCAGCAACCGCCAGGCTCTGAGCAGTATCACCTGCCTCAGTCGTGGAAAACCGACTCGCGCCGATATCGATCAGTAGCGCCGCCGCTTGCTTGTGGCCATTTTGTGCGGAAAGCATCAGCGGTGTCCGCCCGTCCTCCATCCGGGCATAGACCGAAGCACCGTAGTTAGTCAGGACATCGATCACCTCCGCCTGGCCTACCAGTGCCGCCAGCAGCAGCGCCGAATCAAGATCCGCCCGGTGGTAAGGCGCAAGTTCTTCGACAGCTGCGCTTTTACCTTCCATGCTTGCCAGCATAAGCGCCATGAAACCTCCGTTGTCTTTCGCATTGGGATCTGCTCCCTGTCTGAGTAGCCATTTTACCATCTCTGGACGGTCGGCAAAAACAGCCTCCATCAGCGGTGTCCTCCCCTCAGACCCTGCAATATCGATGGTATGTCCTTTATTTAGAAGATATTCGCCAGCCTCCTTACTTCCCGCTGCCGCCACCACGTGCAGTCCGCTTTTCCCATCAATATCCTTGGTTTTATGATCGAAATCACCGTCTACCATCTTCCTCATCACCGAGACATCATTCCCCTCGATGGCTTTAAACCAGCCTTCCGCCGTCATCTCATAACCAGCTTCATGAACCTCTTTTTCCACCGGGTTCGATTTCTTCCGGCATTGGGAAAGTCCCAGAACCAACACGCAAATACCCAAAATTTTAAGGAAGTCCATGCCCGTCAAATACTTCAGGAAAGTTAATCATTCAATCTCCAAATCCTTCTTTCATTGGAAATCTGAACAAATCGCTGCAAACGTGCCGCTACTACTACACCTCCTAAAACCATGTCAGCAATCGAAGCTCCGACACAGAGTTCCCCAGCAGCCAGCGCATGGCGCGTCTGGCTGGACGAACACGCCCCGAAACTTTTCCTCTTCGCACGCCAACAAACCCGATCCCATGAAGATGCACAGGATGTCCTTCAGGACGCAGTCGTCAAACTCGTCGAAAAGATTCGCGCGGGTGAATTCGTCGGCGGGCAGCAAGCTTGGCAGCCTTATCTTTACACCACGATCCGCCGGCTCGCGATCGACCTTTCCCGCAAGAACGACAGGCGCACGAAGCGAGAAAACAACGTCTCCGCAGACACCGAGTCACTCCAACAGGATGCGTTCCATCCTTGGTTCGACAACGAGGGCGGAGATGAAGAAACCCGCTCCCAGCTTGAAGACGCACTCAAGGCTCTCCCTGAAAAATTTTCCGAAGTCATCATTATGAAAGTTTGGGGTGAGCGCACGTTTGCCGAGATCGGGAAAGCCCTCGAAATCTCACAAAACACCGCCGCATCCCGCTACCGTTACGGGCTCGAAGCACTGAAACGTGAACTCGGCACCGCCCGCATGAAGGGTGACCTCTCCATTTGAAAATATCCAGACCAAGAATATCCAGACCAAGACGAACCGGCGCTACGCTAAACCAACTGAACATGTCCAAGATCCCATCCATCACCGAGCAAGAGCTCCAAGGTCTCAACCCCTGCGGCCTCGACGAGGAATTCCTCTCGCGTCTCGCAGCTTCCGCCGAAGAAACGTTCACCGAACTTTCCTCCCAAGAACTCGAGTTCGAGAACAAGCTCCGCGACATTCGCCCGCGCAAGATTCAGTCCGCCCTAGTGGCAGATCTTCAAGGGAAAATCGGCGACACTCCGTTTTCCGTAGATAAAAAGATCGTCCTTTTCAACAAGTCCAGCAAAGGAAACCACGCCGCGTCAAAAAACCGCAAGGCCTCGAACATTTTCCGTTTCAACATCGCCGCAGCGGCGGCCGTGGCGATTCTCGGATCCGTCGCCGCACTCATGCTTCCGAACAATACCCCTGCGGAAACTTCAACTGCAGCGGCAACCACGGAGACAGAAAACATAGCTCCTACCGCTTTCGTGCCAAACCAGTTACCACAAACGAATTTTGTTCCAACGAGCTACGATCGTAACCTCAGCAATACCAGAGACCAAAGCGTCATCTGGAAAGACAACAACCAACCATACCGGGTATTGCTCCACACGTTCACCGACAGGATCAGTAAGGATAACGAAAATGGCGAAACCATCCAAGTTGAGCAACCCAGCTTCGAATACTCGCTAATCCCTGAGAAAGTGGACTGAACAAAGTCGAAACAGATTCGCGTTACTACTACGCTTCCAGTATGTAAAAGTTAGCTATGAAAACGAAACTAACCATCATATCTGCAAGCGGTTTTATCGGAGGAATAGCCGTTATCACCTTCAGCCAGGCACTGGCGATCGAGCCTCCGCCGGACACTGCGGGCCTCCGGCTGCACTTCTGAACCAGATCAAAAATTCGCAAGTTCAACGCAACCAAACAAAGGTCGAACAAAACATTCCCTTCATAGTGCTGGCAACCGCTACCGTGCCAGACATGGTCGCCGATCACCTTGATCTGGATCAAGGCTCCGGAGTCATCTTACCCACCGTCTGCGCGGACAGTCCTGCGGAAAAATGCCGGACTCTCCGTAAATGACATTATCCTTTCCGTAGATGACACCGCAGCAGGAAATCCCGAGACTCTAAGTTCCTCCATCCAAGAGCGCGAACCGAAAGACATCCGCGAACGGATTGAAAAAGTGTATTCCGAAAACGGAACAGGCTTCTCCTTCCGCTTCGGCAAACCACCCAACTCGGAGCCCGATACTCTCGACAACTGATCCGAATAAATTTTTCCAGGGAGGCAAAGCCCCCCCCCGCAATGGCTCCGACCGTTGCGGGGGGTGTTGATTTCAGAGACTAGTGTTCTGTCACACTTCGATTGAAGGATAGAGGCGTTGGAGTTTTATGCGGACGACAACGCCGGCCAGTTCAAAAATAATCCTGCCCACCACTTTCAGTTACGCCCGGAATCA
>TARA_B110000037_G_scaffold1032_2_pt1 | contig 29861 bp, 30 predicted proteins | sample TARA_B110000037 | Tara Oceans TARA_B110000037 (sample SAMEA4397196) | marine metagenome | biome: Polar Biome; feature: [MIX] marine epipelagic wind mixed layer (ENVO:01000061); material: water (ENVO:00002006), including particulate matter (ENVO:01000060) such as... | depth 10-100 m | reverse complement strand
ACTGATCTGGTGGAGAGAATCGCAGAATTTACAGATTCGAAGATAGAAACTAGGAATGTGAGAGAATTTCGTGATGAAATCCCTCAATTATTCGCCTTTTCGGAGGCGTAATGTGCGGCAGAAGTCCCTGATCTTGTACCGGTTGCGAATGCTCCTTGGAGTAGATAGCCTCCTGTTGGTGCTTCCCAATCAAGCATTTCACCAGATACGAAAACGCCGGGTATTTTGCGGAGCATCAGTTTGTCATCAACTTCACTCCAGCAGATGCCACCTGCAGAAGATATCGCTTCTTCGACAGGCCTTGAGCATTCCAAGGCAATGCGGCAGGACTTTGCTTCCACTGCCAGCGCTTCCGCATCCGGGTATGTTTTCCCTGAGAGGATCGCTGCAGCGGGTGGGCTGAGCTTCCAGCTACGGACTGCAGATTCGAAGAGATTTCCTTTTGAGCCAGAGAGTTTAGCTATGAGTTGTTCGGTAGAAAAGGTGGGTTTAAAATCAACGGTAATCGCGGGCTGTGCCATTGCCCGGAGTTCGCGGCCTAGAGCGTAGATGGTGCCTCCTTCAAGACCGTAACGGGTCAGAAGCAGTTCCCCTGAAATTGTTTTGGAGCCTACAGAAACGGTGATGTTCTTGATGGGCATTCCCTCTGCCCTAGCGAGTATCGATTCACTCCAAGCGCATTCCCAGCCGCAGTTGGCTGCGCTCAAAGGCGCACATGAAATACCCATTTCCAGGAAAGTGTTCAACCATCCCCCATCCGATCCAGTCTTCGGCCAGGATGCACCCCCGAGGGCGAATACGATGGAGTTCGCGCGGACTTCTGTTCCGTTTTCGAAAAAAAGAACGTTGTCTTTGAGAAGCTTTCGCCACTGCTGTTTCGGGCGAATATCGACGCCCAACTCCCTTAGCCGAGCTAGCCATGCGCGGAGAATTGGTGCGCCCTTCAACGTCTTAGGATAAACCCGCCCGCTAGTTGCCTGGAAGGTTTCTTGCCCCAAGCTGAGACACCATTCCCGCAATGCTGTAGGGCTAAAGTCGTGGAGCAAGCTATCCCAGTCATCCCCTCCGGAGTAGCGGGTAACGAAGCGATCGAAACTCTCCGAATGAGTGATATTGAGCCCGCCTTTCCCGGCCACGAGGAACTTTCGCCCAACCCCTGGTTTGCCATCGAACAGGGTTACTTTCCTGCCCATGGAAGCTGCGACTTCCGCAGCCCGAAGGCCTGCAGGGCCTCCGCCTATCACTGCGATGTCGATTTCTTCCATCCCTTACTGCCTTAAACTAGTTTCAGTCGGGCTAGATCTTGGGCATCGATGAGACCGACGGGTTTTCCTTGTTCATTTACCACGACGATATCGTCGATCCGCTTCTCACCAACCTTATTGACCGCCTCGACGGCAAGGGAATCTTCAGTGAGGTAAATGGGGTTCCTGGTCATCAGATCCGCTACAGGGAGCGCACCGAGTGCTGGATCATTTTCGTATCCGCGTGCGAAATCCCCGTGGGTGAAAATGCCTGCGAGTCTTCCCGATTCATCAAGGATGAGGCATGCACCGGCGCGACTCCGGTTCATTTCCGCCACGGCATCAACGACGCTCGCACCGATTCCGACAGTGGGCATTTTCTCGTCACGACGCATTACATCGCCGACTTTCAATAGCAGCGCACGACCCAATGAACCACCGGGATGGTATCGGGCAAAATCACTTTCAGTGAAGCCGCGTGATTCCAGCAAAACCATTGCGAGCGCATCGCCCATCACGAGCATGGCGGTGGATGAGCAAGTGGGGGCGAGGTTAAGCGGGCAGGCTTCGCGGGCGACGGAGGTGTCGAGAGTCAGATCTGCGGCGGCGGAAAGCGATGAACCTACCTTGCCGCAGAGGGCGATAATTTTCACATCAAAGCTCCGGACGAACGGTAAGAGGTCGAGGAGTTCCTGGGTCTCACCCGAATAGGAAAGTGTGAGGACAACATCGCCATCACTTAGAAGACCGAGATCCCCGTGGAGTGCGTTCTGGGAATTGAGAACCACGGCGGTGGCTCCGGTGGAATTCAATGTTGCGGCGATCTTGTGACCGACGTTGCCCGATTTGCCTACGCCGATAATGACGACTTTGCCCCGGTTTTCGAGAGCCGATTGGATCGCATTGACCGCTTCACCAAAGCTGGCGGCGATATGAGAGGCCATTTCCTTCAGGCTGTCTGCCTGCATACCGATGACCCAGCGGGCTTTCGCTTCAAAATCCATGGCCGCTAGTTCAACCCGCCGAGTGCATCATTTCAACTCGTAATAATGGACGCCGAAAGGTGGCAGTTCAGCGATAGGAACGCCTTTGGCCGTGAGTTCGTTCCTTGTCAGAAATATGGTATTGGTAGTTCCCAGTTTCCCCGAGAAGGAGAATTTCTTCGCCGCCTTTTTCCTGAGGAAACCCAAGGCGTGCTCTGGGATACTGACTCCGACGTCCTGGAAAGTGTGTGTCGCATGGAAATTCGCGATGCAAAGGAACGTCTGGCCAGAGGGCTCGTCAAAACGGAGAAACGCATAGAGCCAGTGGCCTGAGGCGATTTCACCGGGTAAACGCCCAAAAGATTCGTGACCTTTGTTTGCATGATTCAGTCCGTAGAATTCGCCGTTCGTAAATGCAGGTTCTTTGAGGATGGAAATGAGTTCACCATACCATTTGCGCAATGCATTCTGCTCTGGGAAAAGTTTTCCCCCATCATACTTCCCCCCGTTTACCCATTTTTGGAACTCCAGAAGCGAGGTGTAATCGAAGATGGATGAGCGTCCGTCATCGCCGCTGAAACCTTCCTCGCCTATGGCCGACTCCCCAATTTCCTGGCCAGAATAAAGCATGATCGCAGCCCGGCTCATTCCAAACATAACCCCGGCGGCAGGACGCCCGGCACCCATCCCAACCCCGCCCCAATGCTGCGGATGGGCGATGCGGACTTCATCGTGATTTTCCAGATAGCGGATGCAGTTGTGGAAACGTCCGCCCATAAATATCTCATTATCGATGTCGTTCGCCCATTTCCCTTCCTCGTAAATTCCTTGGAGAATCTTGTAAGTCGGGTGTTCGTAGGCACCGTTGAAGCCGGCTTTCCGAAGCTCCTCCAAAACATCCTCTTTGGTGAGCTTGGCCGGGTCGCTGTCGTAGGCCTCGGCGCCGAAAAATACTCCCCTGTCGCGCAGGCGGGCGCGCCGAACCAGCCAGCGCCAGAATTCTATCGGAATCATATGCGCCATGTCCACGCGGAAGCCGTCCACTCCCATTTCCTGCCAGTATGCGAGAATTTCGTCCATCATCCGCCAAGTGCGGGGAACTTCCTCCACTGCCGCATCCACGCCTGGAAGATGATCAGTTATACCGCCTTTTGTGAAATCATGCCCGTAGTTCAGCTTCACGGTTTCATACCAATCGTGAATCGAGGGAGTCCAGGTGGCCGAGTTATTTCCCGTCACCCTGCCGAAACTCTTTTCCAACTCGAACACCCCTGCACCGCCAAGGGTATCTCCGGATGGGAGCCGTAAAGGAGGGCCGCCGCCAGGATGTGTCTCGTTCAGATAGTAGAAATGGTTGTCACGGTCAAAGAAGACACCGGTCTTGTCGCCCTCTCCGAATGACAGTTCCGGGTGCACGTCAGACTGATAACTCCGAGCCACATGATTAGGCACGAAGTCGATGATCACTTTAAAGCCTTGGGCGTGGCAGCGGTCAACCAGCTCGCGGAACTCCTCAATTCTGCGAGAAGGGTCTTCCGCGTAGTCCGAACACACGTCGAAGTAATCCTTGATTGCATAGGGACTTCCCGCCTTTCCTTTGAGAATCTCCGGAACGTCCGCCGGCCTATCTGGATAGTCAGTGGCGCTCGCCTGTTCGATCACCCCAGTCAGCCAGATATGCGTAAAACCCATTTCGCTGATTGATTCCAAAGCAGCTGCATCGATATCACGGAATTTCCCCGAGCCATTTTCCGCAAGTGTTCCTCCCGGTTTTCTCGTTTCGTTTAGGTTGCCGAAAGTTCTTACCAAGAGCTGGTAGATTACGGGTCTTGTCTCGATCTTTCCTGAAGTCATCGGCCTGATATTCACACCCTTGCAGTTTCCTTGCCAATCAATCCCTACAGAATCGTATCGAACACGATCATCGCTTGTTCCGCTCTTCCCGAAAAACGGCAACTGAATCATATAGGGCGAAAACCATCATCACGATCGCAAGTACTGCGCAAATCCCCCACCAAATCATAAATCTCAGCGCCGATTCACCCAACCATCCGTCCAAGATCCATAGACCGGTAGCCATCCAAGCGATCGTCACGAACAGCCACCGCGCCATCCATTTGCGGCGCATACCACGGTCATGAAGAATTGCCTTCGCGATCCCCTTGCTACTCTCCCAATCCGATGGTGTCCCGCTCACCCCTTCATTCTCCAGACATCCGGCACGACTCCAAGCCGTATTTTCGCCGACTCGCAGCCATTTCCTTGTCCCCGCTTTCGTCCCCCCCCGCCGACACTGCAATAAGTGCGAAAAGCAATCCCTTAAAAAATGATCCAACGTTTGTCTTTCAAATCGGGCTCCATAATTTCAGCCAAGCCGCCGGTCGAACAGAAACCGCTCGGGCTTGGAAAATTTCAAACTTTGGAATTCCGGATGGCGGACGTTCAGAAGCAATGTGTTTTCGGAGGGAATCACCGCGCTAGGAAGCAGGATCGCCGGTTTCTTTCCTTGCCTCGCCCAATCGGCACCAATCTTACGCGAAATGAGCGAGGATGGGAGGGCATCCCATCCCACTGGCATGCTTGCGGATATGGTCAACTCGAGCATCCCATCCGGAACTTCCGCAGTTAAGATGCGCCAGTCCAGAGACACCGCTTTGCGCCCCAGATGAACCAAGATCTCCAGTGTCGCCAGCGCTCTTGAATCAGCAAGGTACACCACCGGAATCCCAGGAGGGTTCCAACGTCCTCCATTGATCCGCGCGCCTTCACCGTTCATGGCGGTATCAGCCCACGCCGCTTTAACGATCCGGAAAAAACGTGCCATTTCAGGTAAAGACCCCGTGTTCAAGCCGCATGATAAGAGCCTCAACCTCCCGCGCTCCGATCTCAGTATCAGCGTATTGGAGTGGAGTCTCTTGGTTAAAGGCAATCGCCGGACTTCTTAGCCATTCAGCTGCGTTATCCAAATCCTCGAAAAGTTCGCAGGCTTTCGTGAGAACCCTAGCATAGCGCACCAGCCTGTCCGATTCCGAGCGATCGAGGGTTCCGGCTTTTTTGCGCCGGTGCAAGGTCGCACGCGACATGCCGAGCAATGCTCCCATCTTTTCCTCAGTCAGCCCTAGCATTTCCTGAAGTGCGTGAAATTCGTCGAAAGGCAGCCCCTCACGTACTTTGCTGACCACGTAAGCAGCCTCGGGTTCCTTGAGAACGCTGCTTTCCTCAACCAACTTTTCGTGGAGTTCCTTCGACAATCCAGTCGTGGGCTTGGCCTTGTATTCAACCCTCTTACGCTTCATATGCAACAATAGATCCCATCTATTGAATCACTTCAAGTATTTTCGCAAAAAAAAACCAGCCGAATTTTCACCCGGCTGGTTTATAAACGTTCTATCTCCGAAGGATCAGTAGCGGTAGTGATCCGCCTTGAACGGACCTTCGACCGGAACGTTGATGTAGTCGGCTTGCTCTTGGCTGAGAATCGTCAGCTTCGCTCCGACCTTCGCAAGGTGGAGACGGGCAACTTCTTCGTCGAGGTGCTTCGGCAGGACGGTGACTTGTCCGGCTTTGTAGTTGTCCTTGTTTTTCCAGAGATCGATCTGAGCGAGCGTCTGGTTGGCAAAGGAATTGGACATCACGAAGGACGGGTGGCCGGTGGCGCAACCGAGGTTTACGAGGCGACCTTCAGCAAGCATGTAGATGCAGTTGCCGGTAGGGAACGTGTATTTGTCCACCTGTGGCTTGATGTTCAGCTTGGTAACGCCGGGAGCGTTGTCGAGCTTGTCGATCTGGATCTCATTGTCGAAGTGCCCGATGTTACAAACGATGGCCTGGTCCTTCATTTTCTCCATGTGCTCGAGGCGGATGATGTCGAAGTTGCCGGTGGTGGTGACGTAGATATCGCCCCAGCCGAGGGTATCTTCGATAGGAAGAACACGGAAGCCTTCCATTGCTGCCTGGAGTGCGCAGATTGGATCGACCTCGGTGACGACGACCTGTGCGCCTTGGCCACGAAGGGCTTGTGCGCAGCCTTTGCCGACATCGCCATAGCCGCAGACGACTCCGACTTTGCCGGAGATCATCACGTCAGTGGCACGCTTGATGCCATCGACAAGGGACTCGCGGCAACCGTAGAGGTTGTCGAACTTGGACTTGGTGACCGAGTCGTTGACGTTGATCGCCGGCACGAGAAGCGTGCCTGCTTTCGCCATCTGATAAAGGCGGTGAACACCGGTGGTGGTCTCTTCCGAAACACCTTTCCAGTCCGCGATCATCTTGGCGAAAATGCCAGGCTGCTCGGCGTGGATTTTCTTGAGAAGGTCTTTGATGACAGCTTCCTCGGTGGAACCGGAAGGGGTGTTGACCCAGTCGGAGCCGTTCTCAAGCTCGTAACCTTTGTGGAGGAGGAGGGTCGCATCGCCTCCGTCATCGACGATGAGCTCTGGGCCGGAACCGCAAGGGAATTGCAGCGCCTTCCATGTGCACCACCAGTATTCCTCAAGAGTCTCGCCTTTCCATGCGAAGACAGGCACTTCGGTCACGGCAATGGCTGCGGCAGCGTGATCCTGTGTAGAGAAGATGTTGCAGGAAACCCAGCGCACTTCGGCACCGAGTTCCACGAGGGTCTCGATGAGAACCGCCGTTTGGATGGTCATGTGCAGGGAGCCCATGATGCGCACGCCCTGGAGTGGCTTTTCTTTTCCGTATTTTTCACGGGTCGCCATCAGGCCGGGCATCTCGTGCTCGGCGATGTCGATTTCCTTGCGGCCGAAATCGGCGAGGCCGATATCTCTTACTTTGTAGTCAGTGAAACTCATATTATTCTGTTAGTTCTTGTTAGATTGTTTAAGCGATTGCCTTTTTGAGAGCGGCAGCCTTATCGGTTTTCTCCCATGTGATGTCAGAATCTTCTTTTCCGAAATGGCCGTAGTTCGTGGTCTTCGAGTAGATCGGGCGGAGCAGGTTGAGCTGCTTGACGATGTCTGCTGGATTGAACGAAAAAGTCTTCAAAACTGCACCGAGGATCTTGGTGTCATCAACGGTTCCAGTTCCGAACGTATCGATGTGAACGCTAACAGGCTCTGGGTGGCCGATGGCGTATGCAAACTGGACCTCGCACTTTTCAGCGAGACCTGCAGCAACGACGTTCTTGGCAACCCAGCGACCCAGGTAAGCAGCGGAACGATCGACCTTCGAAGGATCTTTTCCGGAGAATGCACCACCACCGTGGCGACCACTTCCACCGTAGGTATCGACGATGATCTTACGACCTGTGAGGCCGCTATCTCCTTGCGGGCCGCCGATTACGAATTTGCCGGTCGGGTTGATGAGGAATTCGGTGGCCTTCGTGATCATATCCTTCGGAAGGACTTTCTTGATCACTTTCTCAATGCAGAATTTTTCGATCTCAGCATGGGAGACTCCTTCGGCGTGTTGGGTGGAAATTACCACGTTGACGATTCGGGTTGGCTTGCCATCCACATATTCTACGGAAACTTGAGTCTTCGCATCCGGACGCAGCCACGGGGCGAGTTTTCCAGCCTTGCGGATGCGCGTCAATTCGCGGCCGAGACGGTGTGCGAACATGATTGGAGCAGGCATCAGTTCAGGGGTTTCGTTGCAGGCATAGCCGAACATAATCCCTTGGTCGCCGGCACCTTGCTTGGCGGTCTTTTTGCCTTCGGCCGCTTTCGCATCGACTCCTTGAGCGATGTCCGGGCTCTGGACGGTAAGGTAGTTGTTGATGAAAAGCGTATCAGCATGGAACACATCGTCATCGTTTGTGTAGCCGATGCCACGCACCGCATCACGGATGATCTTGCCTACGTTCAGAACCTCATCGATTGGCTTGGTTGTGCCTTTCTTCTTGTTCTGGAGTTTCGGAATCGTGATTTCACCGCCGACAACGACGATGTTGCTTTTCACGAATGTCTCACAAGCCACGCGGCTTTTCGGATCGATCGCCAAGCAAGCGTCGAGGATTGCGTCGGAGATCGTGTCCGAAACCTTGTCTGGATGGCCTTCACCAACGGATTCTGAGGAAAAAATATAGGTGCTCATTTGTTTATTGATTTTCGTATCGTCAAATCGTGATGCGTTGATGTATATTTTCACTCATGCCGTCAACCATCAAATCTCTGAAACTGATTTCCGACCCCACGCGGCTACGAATCCTCATGCTCTTGCACGACGACGCCCTATCGGTTGCCGAGCTTCAGGAAATTTTAGGAATGGGGCAGAGCAGGATCTCCACCCAGCTTTCCCAGTTAAAAACGGCGGGGCTGGTGAGTGACGCGCGTAGCGGGAAAAACAATATGTACTCCGCCACCCTTCCCACGGAACTCGCCGAAATCACCCTCCGTGCCGCTTCTGAGATCCCCGAGGTGCCTTCCGATGAACTCGCGCTCCGTCACATTCTCCGCAAACGCAAGGACACCGCACGCTCCTATTTCGACGAACTCGCGGGACGTTTCGGGAAAGACTACGTGCCCGGCCGTTCTTGGAAAGCATTGGCCGAGGCGCTTATCAAATCCCTCAATTACCGTCGCGTTGCCGACCTCGGCGCAGGCGAAGGCACCCTTTCTCAACTCCTTGCCCAACGTGCGGAGAAAGTGATCGCCATCGACCTTTCCCCAAAAATGGTGGAATACGCACAAAACCTCGCGATCAGTAATGGACTCCCAAATCTGGAATTCCGTATCGGCGATATCGAGGAGCCACCCATCGATGAAAAATCCATCGACCTCGCCATCCTAAGCCAAGCGCTCCACCACGCGGAAAATCCGCAAAAGGCAATCGACTCCGCCTACCGTATCCTCGCACCGGGAGGGCGCATCATCATTCTAGATCTTCTTCAGCACTCTTTTGAAGAAGCACGTGAACTTTACGGGGATAGATGGTTAGGTTTTTCCGAAAGCCACCTATCATCCATGCTGGAAAAGGCAGGTTTTGCCGAGATCGAAACCCTGATCGCAGACAAGGAAGAGGCTCCACCGAAGTTCCAGACATTACTGGCAATGGGCACCCGTTAAGCAAAAGACCCCCCACTCCGCGCGGCCGTCATTCTCCCCCCGGATTATGACAGCACTGCGCGAAATGAGAGGAGACCAACAGTGTGTGTGACTCGGTTTGTTCCGCAAGATGGATTTAAAAACCCCTCGATTACCTTCGCCAAAAATCAATACAACTCCCTAGTAATAAATGTTTTACGCAGATTTATAACAAGCCAGGAACAAGCAATTAAACTTCGCCAAATATTTCACGGTTTCCCAGCATTTTGAATAGTTCTCCTTTGCCATTTCCAATCGCGCTCCTACCATCTGTCCCAACATGATCCGCCTTGCCTTTGCAATCGTCGCATTTCTCACAGTTTCCGTTTCGGCACAGAACGGATCTTCGAAACTCTATCGCTCCGTTCTGCGGATCGAAGTCGCAACTCAGAACCCCGACTACAAAACCCCATGGAATTCCGGACGCTTCAGCGGCGGGATAGGCACAGGCTTCCTGATCGGAAAAAACCGGATCCTGACCAACGCCCACGTCGTTTCAAACCAGCAACGCATCCTAGTTACCGTCCATGGCTCCCCCGAGAAACATCCGGCCAAAGTGGATTTCATCGCACACGATTGCGATCTGGCCTTGCTCTCGCTCGATGATTATTCCGACTTCGAAGACTTCCCTATTTTTCCACTCGGGGAAACTCCCCTTCTTGAGTCCCAAGTCACGGTCATCGGCTATCCCGTTGGTGGCGAGCGCCTTTCTGTAACCAAGGGCATCGTTTCCCGAATCGATTTCCAGCCATACTCACACAGTGGCTCCGACTCACACCTAGTCGTGCAGATCGATGCTGCCATCAATCCCGGAAACTCCGGAGGCCCCGTGCTTCAGGTTGGAAAGGTTGTAGGCGTTGCCTTCCAAGGCCTACGCCAGGCGGACAACACCGGCTACATCATCCCGATGCCCGTGGTGAAGCGTTTCCTCAAAGACATTTCAGACGGCTCCTACGACCACTATGCAGAACTCGGCATCAACGAATTTCCACTACACAACCCGGCAATGCGTAAAGCCCTAGGCTTACCCAACAACGGAACCGGCGTTCTCGTTACCAATGTGATCCCCGACAGCTCCGTGGACGGAATCATGAAAACAGGCGATGTCCTCATTTCCCTCGACGGAAATCCTGTGGATTCCGGTGGCCAGGTTCTCGTGGACGGTGAAAAGGTCAACCTCAACGAAATCGTCGAACGGAAATTCTCCGAGGACAAAGTCGCCATCCGATTTCTCCGAGACGGATCTTGGAACGACGTGGAAGTCGCCCTCAAGCCCATCCCGCCATCCCGCATGTATGCCGTGCAATATGAAAAAAAGCCACGCTACGTCGTCTTCGCTGGCCTCGTTTTCCAACCGCTCGACACCAACCTTTTCGCCACCTCCAAGTTCAAGGATGTCACCGTCCGCCGCCTGTATTCCGACTACGTATCCAAAGGAATTTTCCAAGAGAAAAAGGACATCGTGATACTCACCCGCATGGAAGCAGACTCGGTCACTTCACGGATCGGCAACTTCACCGGACTTGCGGTTGATAAAATTAACGGCCTCCCCGTCCGAGATCTCAAACACGCACACGAAATGCTCTACGCGGAAAACCCACCCGAGTTCCACGTGATCGAGCTATATGGAGCGAACCGCCCAATCATCATCCCATCCGCCAAAGTAGAAGAAGCCAACCAACGCGTCCAATCCAACTACAGCATCAACAAGCTCTACAATCTGGAGGATTGAACCACAGCCTCTTCCTTGGAGTTTAAAGTTTAACATTTTGCCCAGAGTAGCCATCGCCCTAGGCTCCAACCTCGGAGACCGCCATGCCAACATCGCGGCTGCCACTGCCGCCCTCCGTGATCTCGCCACCCCTGGCGAGCCTTTTCTCACAGCCTCCCTCCACAATACGGCACCTCAGAACTGCCCACCCGACTCACCACGTTTCTTGAACACAGTGATCGACCTGCATTACAGCGGAGCTGATCCCTTGGAGTTTCTCGATAGGACTCAATCACTCGAACTCGCCCTCGGGCGCGAACCCAACCCCGTCCGCAACGCCCCCCGCCTCATCGACATCGATATCCTGCTTTTTGGGAAAACGGCACTAAACGATACCCGATTGTCCCTCCCCCATCCACGGATTTCCGAACGCCCCTTCGTGCTCCTCCCCCTTCAGGAAATTCGACCGGATTTCCTGCCGTAACGTCAAGCACACCTCCTACTTGAGAAATAAATCCGCGCTTAGGAATCTTGCATGACCATACTTTTCATTGGCGGAAATTCCGGAATCGGCCTCGCCACAGCAAAACTGCTCCAATCCCAGGCCGCAATCTAAGCGCAGCAGCCAGCCAAAGCGCGGCAATCCCGTTCCGCCATTGACCAACGCCCGTGCCTATGCAACCACCGCGCGTTTATGATCTCCGTCCAAGCACTCCGCGTCGAATTCGGCCCACGCGTCCTATTCAGCAACCTCTCCTTCTCAGTCCAACCGCGCGAGCGCATCGCATTCGCGGGTCACAACGGAGCAGGGAAATCCACGCTCATGAAGTGCGTCGCCGGGATCATTCCTGCTTCCGGCGGACTTATCAGTGCTCCGAAAGGCACGAAGATCGGCTATCTCCCACAGGAAGGCATCCACGTAAAGGGCCGCACCCTCTGGCAAGAAACGCAATCAGCTTTCGGCGAGATCATGGCCATCAAGGAAAAGGTGGACCGCCTTTCTGATGAGTTGGTGAAAATGGATCCTCGCTCCTCCCCCTACGGAGACCTCTTAGAGGAAATCGGCGAGCTAGAGCTAAAACTCTACGCGAACGATCCCGAGCTGATGAAGCCAAAGATCGAATCTGTCCTCAAAGGTCTCGGTTTCCAAGATAAGGACTTCAAGCGCGATTGCTCCGAGTTCTCCGGTGGCTGGCAAATGCGTATCGCCATGGCGAAGCTCTTCCTCCAGCAGCCAGACGTCCTCCTCCTCGATGAGCCAACCAACCACCTCGACATCGAAACGCAGATCTGGGTCGAGCAATACCTCGTCAACTATCCCGGCGCGATCCTCCTTATTTCCCACGACCGCGCCCTTCTCGATACCCTCTGCACTCGCACCATCGCCTTCGCCCACGGGCGCGCGGAGGAATACGCAGGCAACTTCTCCTACTTCGAGCGAGAGTCCGTCCTGCGGAAGGATATCCAACTCAAGCAATACACCGCGCAGGCACGCGAAATCGCCGAGTCCCAGCGCTTCATCGACCGCTTCCGCGCCTCTGCGAATAAAGCCACCCTCGTCCAGTCCCGCATCAAACTTCTCGCCAAAGTCGTCCGCATCCCAAAACCCGAACGCGATGATGCGGTGATGAATTTTAAATTTCCGGCTCCTCCAAACTCAGGCCATACGGTCGCGAAAATCGAAAACGTCTCCAAGGCCTACGGGCCGCTCCAGATTTTCAACGGCTTCGATTTCGAGATCAACAAAGGAGAGAAATTCGCAATCGTCGGCCCCAATGGAGCCGGCAAATCCACTTTCTGCCGCCTCGTCACCAAACAGGAAGAAGCCGACGCCGGTGAAATCGAATTGGGACACAAGGTAGCTCCGTCCTTTTTCTCCCAGAACCACGCAGACGAACTAGACCCAAATCTCACCATCCTCGAGACTGTCCAAGCCGTAGCCTCACGCGATGCCATGCCGCAGGTGCGAAACATTCTCGGTTGCTTCCTTTTCACGGGTGACGACGTGTTCAAAAAGGTCGGCGTCCTCTCCGGCGGCGAGCGCTCACGCGTAGCCCTCACCTGCATGCTGCTGAGACCCGCGAACTTCCTCATCCTCGACGAGCCGACCAACCACCTCGACATGCAGTCCCAAGGCGTCCTCCAACGCGCCCTCCTCGACTACCCGGGCAGCGTCATGATCGTTTCCCACAACAGGGATTTCCTCGACGAACTCGTCACCAAAACCCTCGAATTCCGTCCCGGCGAAGAGCCCCGGCTTTTCCACGGAAACATCGCCTACTACCTCGATAAAAAGGCAGAAGAGAAATCCTCCGGCACCGCACCAAACCGCAAGCCCCCTGCTACCACCGCAGATGCCGAGGTGAAAAAGGAAGTTCCAAAACAGCAGTCCGCTCCCGGCGTGAACAAAAAGGAACAACGCCGCCTCGCAGCCCAGGCAAGGGAGGCGAAAACCAAGATCCTCGCCCCCCTCGAAAAAGAGTTGGCAAGCTTGGAAGAAAAAATCGCCGAACAGGAAACTGCCCAGGCAACTCTCACCACCGCACTTTCAAGCCCGGAAATCTCCGGCGATTCCGACAAACTCCGCCAGACCACCAATGCCGTCGACAAGGTTACCAAAACCTTGGATCTCGCCTATACGCGCTGGTCTGCCCTCACCGAGGAAATCGAAACGGTGAAAGCGAAGCACGGCCTGTAGCAGCAAGCAGGGCCTGCATCCTGCCGCCCAGCAACCCCAGCAACCCCAGCATTCAAAGAAACGGATTCACCACCCGCACGTTCCCAAAAATTTCCCCGTCGTTCAGATCTTAATGAACCCGGTCGACATACGTTTCCCTCTGCTGGTTTTGAATCAAGGCAAAGCCTTCCCGATCGCATCGGTTGCACCCGCGGCTAGGTTTCCCCACCAAGACTTTCCAGATCGAGGAAGTGCCGTTTCGATGAAACCAGATGCCGCCGCATCGCCTCCGCCGCCTTGTCAGGAAGACCCAGTGCGATCGCGTCCACAATCTCCCGATGTGCTTCAATCACTCCCGAATACCAGTCGATATCGCCACGGTTGGTTTGCGCGTATTCGATGATCCGGCGCTCCATCGCGCCTAACACACCAGCGTAGATCCGGTTTCCCGATCCCTTCGCTATCGCTAAATGGAAGGCGATATCGGCCTTGCTGAATTTTGCACGGACACCTTTCACTTTCTCCATTCTATCCAGAACAGCCCTGAGTTCTTTCAGCACGCTCTCTCCCGCATTTGTCGCCGCCATGCGCGCGCATTCTGTTTCGATCAAAATTCGGAAATCGATTAACTCGTTAAAACCGGCCTCCACCACCAGCGAGGCGTATGCCTCCATTACCGTCGCCAGCGAATCCAGGCTCGGATCAGAGATATATGTCCCGCTACCCTTCGTAGTCCGCAATAACCCCTTTCCACGCATCTGTTGAATCGCCTCGCGAATTACCGTCCGGCTCGCTCCAAAGCGTTCACACAACTTTTCCTCGGAAGGCAGGCGCACTCCGGGTGAGATTTTACCGGCGAGAATTTCACCTTCGATTTCGTCGATAATTTCCCGGCTTCTCTGCGACACAGCATGAAATCTGCCCCTTCCCCACCCTCTTCTCCAGAAGATTTATGGGAAATCTGTATGACAACTTGGGAAAAAAGCGATATGACAACTTCCAACAACAAATCTAACCATGCTCCAGACCGGAATACTCAACCCCGATATCCTGCACCTCCTTGCCCGCGTCCGCCATACCAACACCCTCGTCATCGCCGACTGGGCCTTTCCCTTCTGGCCGGAAATCGAAACCGTGGATATCTCACTAACCCGAGGCGTGCCTACCATCCTTCAAGTTCTCGAACTCCTGAAACCCAGTTTCAAAATCGGACGTGTCCTCCAGGCCGAGGAATTCCTCACCACGAACTCCGATGAAACAGTAAAAGCCTACAACACCTCCTTCGAGGAAATCCCGGACGTCATCATCGAACGCCACTCACACACCGATTTCAAAAAACTCGTCCCCAACGCCATCGGCCTCATCCGCACCGGCGACACAACCGCCTACGGCAATATCATCCTAGAATCCGTCTAAAAACGGAACGCGGATCTTTAGTCCGTCCACAACCCCAGTCTTCATTGAAGTTTAGAGTTTAAAATTTATAGTTTCATGCGCACCGCAATCACCATCTCCCAAGTTCCCGAAGCCGCCGCCGGCCCGTTCGTTTTCCACGCCCCGCTAGCGGAATCTTTCACACTTGCCAAGGAAACCGGATTCGACGACGTCGAACTATTCTTTCCCGGCCCCGACCACATCTCCATCGAGAAAGTGAAAGCTCTCTCAGAAACCCACGGGCTAGGTATCGCCGCAGTCGGCACCGGTGCCGGAATGGTCAAACACGGCCTATCGCTCACTGATCCTTCACTGGACAAACGTGTCGAAGCCATCGACTTCATTGAACGAATGATCTCGTTCGGCGGCCAACTCGGAGCCCCAGCCATCCTCGGCTCTATGCAAGGAAAATGGGGTGGCGACGTCTCCCGTGACCAAGCGCTAGAATGGCTTTCCGAAGCCCTCCTCATCGCGGGAAGGACAGCATCAAAATACAACGTCCCTTTCATCTACGAACCGCTCAATCGTTACGAAACGAACCTCATCAACCGCCTAGAAGACGGGGCGAAATACATCGAAGCACATTCCCTGGAGAACATCGTCCTGCTCGCGGATCTCTTTCACATGAACATCGAGGAAGCCAATCTCGCAGCCTCCATCCGCGCCGCCGGAAAACACATTGGTCACGTCCATTACGCCGATTCAAACCGCCAGGCCTTCGGCTTCGGCCACACCGATCCCGCGCCCATCATCGCGGAGCTCAAGGAAACAAACTACACCGGCCACCTCTCCGCCGAAATCTTTCCTCTCCCGGACGCCAAAACCGCCGCCGAACAAACCATCAAATCCATACGCAGCTTCCAATAATCCGAGTCTTCATTTAGGATTTAGAGTTTCAAATTTAGAGTTTCATGATCCCCACCCGTCCACTAGGCCAGACAGGCATAGATCTACCCATCCTCTCCTTCGGTGCCTCCTCACTCGGCGCGGAGTTCCGCTCCATCACCATGGATGAGGCCATGCTCTCCACCAAGACCGCCCTCGATCTGGGCATGAACTTCATCGACACCTCGCCTTTCTACGGACGCGGCATGTCCGAGATTATGCTCGGCCTCGGGCTCAAAGGCGTGCCGCGCGATTCCTACCTCCTCGGCAGCAAGCTCGGACGCTACTCCGACATCCATTTCGATTTCTCTGCAAAACGCGTCGAGGAATCCACCCACATCTCCCTGCAACGACTCAAGACCGACCACCTCGACATCCTCTTGCTCCACGATGTCGAATTCGTCCCTCTCCAACAGATCTGGAACGAAACTCTTCCCGCCCTCATCAAGCTCAAGGAGCAGGGAAAAGTCCGCGCCATCGGCTTTTCCTGCTACCCGATGAAAACCTTCAACACCGTGCTCGACCACGTCGAAGACGAGATCGACTGCGTGCTCAGCTATAACCGCTACACCCTCCAGAACACATCCTTCGCCACCGAAGTCCTCCCCCGTCTTCAGGCAAAGAACATCGGAGCCATGAACGCCGGCCCATTCTCCGCGCGCCTTCTGACCAACGCCGAACTCCCCGAGTGGCTCAAAGAACCCGAGCCCGTATTACAAGCCGCCCGAGATGCAGCGAAACTCTGCGCCGACAACGGCGTGGACATCGCCCAACTCGCCATCCAGTTCTCCTGCCAACGCCCGGACATCGCGACCACAATCGCCGGCTCCGCGAATCCGAAAAACATCGCCAAATGGGCCCAGTGGCTCGCCGCCCCCATCGACCGTGAACTCATGGACAAAGTCCTCGCCATTTTCGAACCGGTGAAAGACCTCGGCCACGACGAAGGCCTCCCGGAAAACAACTAGCCCGGTATTCCACTTCTCACTGATCACTCGGAACTTCTCACTTCATCATGCAAGCCATCGAATTCACCTCCCCGCAAGAAATCACCGTCATCGATCGCCCCGATGAATCCAACCCAGCTCCCGGCGAAGCCGTCGTCCGCACCCACCGCATGGGTATCTGCGGTACAGATCTTTCCTGTTACCTCGGAAAATTCCCGTTCTTCGCCTACCCACGCACACCCGGCCATGAACTCGGCCTCGAAGTTGTCACCGTCGGCGAAGGTGTCACCAATGTGAAGCCCGGTGACAAATGCTCACTAGAACCATACGTCAATGATACGGAATCCAAAACATCGGAAAAGGGTTCGCCCAACTGCTGCCCGAGCGTCCAGGTCATCGGAGTCCACAACAACGGCGGCCTGCGGAAAGGAACTTTTATCGTCCCCGCCCGCAAGCTCCACCCCGGCAACAACCTTTCCTACGATCAGCTCGCACTCGTCGAGACACTCGCGATTGGCTACCACGCCGTCCAACGCGGCAATCCGAAGCCAGGAGAAACCGTCCTCGTCATCGGCGCTGGCCCCATTGGCCTAGCCTGCCTTGAGTTCCTGAAACTCATGGACGGAGTGAACGTGATCGTCATGGACATGGTTCAGGGACGACTCGATTTCTGCGCGGAAAATCTCGGCATCAAAACCGGTATCCTAGCCAAGGTGGACGGTTCCCACCTCGCCGATCTGGAAAAGGCAACTGAAGGAAACCTCGCCGATGTCATCATCGATGCCACCGGATCGCCTCGCTCAATGTCCACCTGTTTCGAGTACGCCGCATTCACCGGACGGGTCGTCTATGTAGGCATCACCACCTCGGATCTCACCTTCCCCCACGCCCCCGTTTTCCACCGCCGCGAACTCACACTCCTAGCATCCAGAAACGCCCTCCCTTCCGATTTTCCGAAAATCATCAACCTCATCCGCGAAGGCAAAATCAATACCGACATCTGGATCACACACCGTATCACCTTCGAAGAAGTCCCCGAAAAATTCGACCAGTTCACCGACCCAAACCTAGGAGCGATCAAAGCAATCATCGAAGTCCGATAAATTTCAAAACTCAAAATTCAACTCTCAATATAACTCCAGGAATCCAATCCGTGTTCATCCGCGTCCATTGTGGTTCCTCTTCCAATTACAATATTATGAAAAACTGTCCAAAATTCACCTTCGGCGTCGGCGATCGTTTCGCCCATGGCGCACACGCCCAGCTCCAAGCCTTTATCGCCGCCAAAGAACTGGGGATCGATATCTGCCCAGTCTGGAACAAGTCCAACCGCGAGCATGACATCATCGGCTCCCAGCCCCAGACCACCCGTGACGCAGCAGATGCAGCAGTCAAAGACCTCGGCTGGTCTGGCCCTTATCTCCTCGATGCGGACCACATCAATCTCAAGACCGTGGATCGCTTCATCGCGCCCTGCGATTTCTTCACCCTCGATGTCGCCGATGACATCGGCGAAGCCGCGGATCCAGCGGACGTATCCGCGTTTATCGAACGTCACCCGGAACTCATCGGGACGGTGAGCATCGAAGGTATCGCCCAACCTTTCGAAATTTCCCGTGCTGATGTCGAAAGAACCGCCAATCAGTTTCTCAAGGCAACGTTCAAAGCGAGAGCGATCTACGACCACATTATCTCCGTGAAAGGAGACGATTTCGTCACCGAAGTTTCCATGGATGAGACCGACAGCCCGCAGACCCCGCCGGAACTTCTCGTGATTCTCGCAGCCCTCGCCGATCGGGAAATCCCGATCCAGACGATCGCACCGAAATTCACCGGGCGCTTCAACAAGGGTGTCGATTACGTAGGCGACGTGTTGCAGTTCGAAAAGGAATTCAATGATGACCTCGCCGTCATCGCCCATGCAGTGAAAGCCTACGGACTTCCCGCCAGCCTGAAACTATCCGTCCACTCCGGATCGGACAAGTTCTCCATCTATCCAGCGATCAAACGTGCCATCGCCCGCACCGGAGCCGGTCTCCATATCAAAACAGCAGGCACGAACTGGCTGGAGGAAGTCATCGGCCTTGCCGAATCCGGCGGAACCGGCCTTGCCCTTGCCAAGGAAATCTACGCCCAGGCGCTTGAGAAAAAGGAAGCCCTCTGCCAACCCTACGCCACGGTCATCGATATCGACTTTGCGAAACTCCCCTCAGCCGAAACCGTCAATGCCTGGAACAGTGACCAATTCACCGGCGCTCTCCGCCACGACCAAAGCAACCCCGCCTACGATCCCAACGTGCGCCAACTGCTGCATGTCGGCTTCAAAATCGCCGCCCAGCTCGGCGAGACCTACATCAATGCCCTGAAGGAAAACAAGCAGACGGTCTCTCGCTGCGTCACAGAAAACCTTTTCGACCGCCACATGAAACCGCTATTCGCCTAACTATCTACATACGGTAAAAACAGATCTAATTGACACATCCTAATTTGCGAATTATATACCTCTCATGAGCATTAATAAAACATTTACTTGCGCGATCATCTTAGGGTTTGGCCTGCTCCAGCTCGCTCCTGCTGCCGAGAAATCCGAGCATAAGCTTTCCGAATGGAGCCTCGGTTCGACTCTTTTCGGCGAGAAAGTGTCCAAGAGCGACATGAAAGGCAAAGTCGTCGTGATCGAACATTGGGGAGTCCGCTGCCCTCCGTGTATCGCGCTACTCCCGCATTTGGCGAAGATGGACAAAAGCTACCGCGACGACGGCCTGCTGATCATCGGCGCTGAGAGCCAGAACCACTCGAAAGATCAGATCCAACCTTTGGTCGAAAAAAATAAGATCGAATACACTATCACGTCAGGGGCAAGCGGACCGATCAGCTTCAGCGGCATCCCTCGCGCCTTCGTATTCGACGTCAAGGGACAGTTGATTTTCAACGGCAACCCGCACGATAGCAATTTTGATAAATCGATCAAAAAAGCTCTTAAAGATGTTGGAGAAACAGAAGGCGAATCCATTACCGCCTCCCAGAACCTCTTCGAGACAAAGACTTGGACCAATGCCGATGGAAACAAACTCAAGGCCGCGGTGCGCGAAGCAACCGAAACGGAGGTCACCTTTGTGATGTTTGCCGGCAAGATCGTATACTACCCCCTTGAGAAACTTTCTGAGGAATCCCGCAAAGAAATTATGGAAGCCCGCCTAGCCAAAGAGGGTGAGTAAACGTTCTTCGTGCTCCCGCACATAGCTAAGAACATTGCGGCGATATCCCATGTCAATTTTGCGACTAAAGGGTTGCCGCCTACCAGGGAATGAAGTCAGCTTCGCCCCATGATCGACTCACACCACCATCTCTGGCGCTATTCGCAGAAGGATTACCCGTGGATTCCTGAAAACACTCTCCTCGCCCAGGATCAGCTCATCCCTGAACTGGAATCGGTCACTTCCGAAGCCGGAGTCACCGGAACCATCGTCGTCCAGGCACGCCAGTCCGTCGAGGAATCCGAATCCCTGCTCGCTCTCGCGGATGAAACGGATCTGATCAAAGCCGTCGTCGGCTGGGCACCGCTGATCGATGAAGACGTCGCCACGCACTTGGAGAAGTTTTCCGCCCACCCGAAGTTCATGGCAGTGCGTCACGTCCTCCAGGAAGAGCCGGACGAGTATTTCCTCCGGGATGATTTCCACCGAGGCCTTTCCCTGCTACCTAGCTACGGCCTGAACTACGATCTGCTCATCTACCAGCGCCAGATTCCCGTCGCGATCCAGCTCCTCGACCGCCAACCGGATCTTGCCGTTATCCTGAACCACATCGCGAAACCCGAGGCGCGCAACGGACGAATCGATCCCACTTGGCGCGCCGGCATGAAGGAACTAGCAAAGCGCGACAACCTTATCGGCGTGAAATTTTCCGGCCTCCTCACCGAATTTCCGGATGGTGAGGGCAATATGGAAACCGTGGCCGCCTACTTCCATGAAACCCTCGAAATCTTCGGCCCGGGAAACGTCATGTTCGGCACCGATTGGCCGGTCTGCCTACTTCGGACATCATATCAAGAGTGGGCGGAAACCGTAGGCACCCTCACCAAAACGCTATCGGATCAGGAACGCGCTGCGATACACGAACTCAACGCCGCCATCTGCTACCGGATCTGATTGAGATTAATCCCGGATGCTCAAGTGCCTCCACGGCCAGTTAGCTTTCACCTTCAGCCTCTTCTCCGGGATTTCCTCGACGAAATCAGGCCTCCCAGAGATCGATCAGGTAGCCGGCTGCTTTCGCCAAATTTTCAGCGGAATGTTCAGGAGGGGGAGCTAGCGGATAGACCTGCTTTCCCGGTCTGCAAATGAAGACCCCACGCATACCCGAGCGCATCGCGCCAGCAATATCTCAACCGTGCGCGGCAACCATGAGACAGTCGCCTGTGGCCACTCCCATTTGCTTCGCTGCCCACTGGTAGGTGGTGATGTGAGGCTTGAATGTCTCGATTTCTCCCACGCTAAGCAGACTCGTAAAAAAACGAGAAATCCCAGCATTCGAAAACTGGGCGGCGACAGCCGCTTGAGGAGAGTTGGTCAGAGCAGCCAACGTGAATCCAGCTTCTTTCAAGCGGGATAAAGCAGGCTTCACATCTGGGTGAACGGGCAGCGAAAGCATCGGCTCCATTGCTTCTTTCGCACTTTCCAAGCTGAGTTCGATATCGTGGTTTGCAGCTACCATTACGAGAGCAGCCGCCCCGATTTCCCCAAGATCCCGATAGGAACGCGTTGCAGTCTCAACCAGTGAATACTGCAACATCGTCGTAAACCAAAGCGGAAGAAGATCCCCCCGACCTTCAAGAACTACGGAAAGGCTCTCCTTCAGCGGCGAGAGATCGAGAAGCGTCTCGTTGACATCGAAGAAAACGACAGACGGGCGTTTCGGGTCATTGATCATGAGTTCAGGGCACTATTATCATCCGAATCCAATGAAGTCCAATCACGCTAGCCCTACTTCCAGCCGCAAAACATCCAAGCTACCCGCCTCAGACAAGCCAGGCATACACTACCTCAATCCCGAATCCCCACGTAGCGGCGCGGCCAATAACCTTCGGCATGTAGCTTTTTCACCGGGATTTCCGCGGCGTTCACGCGCCAAAATGGATACGGCCCCGCTTCATAAACGAGCATCGATTTCCCATTCTGGCTCCACTGTTTGAAAATTAGGACATGCTGGTCATTCAGAAGGATGTCCCCTGCTTGTAAAAGCAACGAAGACTTGAGTGGTTTGGAAATCGACGGGAGTTGCTTGGTTGAATAAGGGCGCTCAAGCCTCCAGCAGCGGGAGACGAATCCGGAGCAGTCGATTCCGCAAGACTTCTGGCTAGTTCCAGCATCGCCGAGGATTCTCTTGCTGCTTGTGGAGATATCTCCAGCGAATTCCCCGTACTCAAGTGAGTTGAGAAATTCCTTGGGCGTATCGAAACCACCCCATTGGTAGGGCATTCCATACATCGTTTTTCCCGGCTCCCACCAGCCGTTCGCAAAACCCCTGCGGTTGAGTGAAACATCCGGAGTGTGAACCGTGATCCCGCTGCCATCGTCACCGTGTTTCACGTGCCGCTCTGCGGGCATCCAGGTGACCTGGGTGTATGCGTAGGCTGTCGTGATCACATCAGCTCTTGTCACCGAGCTTGCGGGCTCCGGGATTCCCAGTGGATCTCTTGGTGCGCAGGAAACAGCTAGCCCTGCCAAAACAATCACTGGAAGCCCTATAAACGATTTCATCTTAGAACCCGACAAATATCATATACGCCTGCCAGAGCTTCCAGCCACCGAACATCCAGGCAACGCAGCCCATTGCGAGAAAGGGGCCAAAGGGAAGTTGTTTGCCGAAACCGATGCGTCCGATCAGGGCAGCTACAATGGCGAAGAGGGATGCGGAGAAGAGTGAGAAAAACACCCCGCTCCAGCCGAAGAATGCGCCGATCATTCCGAGCAAGTGGACATCGCCCATTCCCATCGCCTCGCGGGGAACGACAGCACCGTTTGCACGGCCACTGAGTGAAACCATTTCCTCCAACTCGAAGGTGCGACCATCGGAAAGCTCGATTCCTGTCTCGCGGATGATAAGCTTCCCTCCTCCTGTTTCCTCGCCATCTACTACGACTTCCGTAGCATCGACAATCAACCTGTCGGTCTTTCTTGAGAAAATATCCCACCAAGGAATGTCATCTCCATCGATGACAAAGCACATCGGATCTTCGTCACCTTCCGGCTCGCGGAGAGACCACTCGACTTCTTTGTCGAACTTCATCTCCTTCCTGCCAAATGCTTTTTTACCGAGTTCCACGACCGCCCAGAGTCCAAAGAATCCGACAACCCATCCAATTCCGCCATCGATCAGGCCTTCTAGCCAAGTATCGTTGTAACCCGCCATCGCTGAAAGCGTCGGCCAGATTGCGCATGCGATGAGTCCGACTACCGAGCCAGCCCAGGTAAGATTCGTAGGGATAATGAGGTGCTCGGCATCGATGTAGGTGATCGCCACGAGCAGAGCCATCAGTATCCACAGCGGAATAGCTACCTGCGGTGGGAATATCCACCAGACCAGACCGAAGAGCACGGCGGTCAGGATTTCCACCGCGATGTAGCGGAAAGGAATTGGCGCGGAACAGTGCGCGCACTTCCCTCGGAGGAAAAGCCAGCTCACAACGGGCAAGTTCTGCAACATAGTGAGCTGGTTCTTGCAGAGCGGGCAGAAGGATCGGTTCGGCTTGTTCACGGACATACCCAGCGGCAGCCGGTAAATGACCACGTTGAGAAACGAGCCGATGCACGCCCCGATCATCACCGCCGGAATGATCCAGATCCAGTGATCCAGCGGTGGGTAGATCACAGGCATGAGCGCCACCTTTCGACCTCTCGCTTCACATTCACAACAGAGGGAGCGCCGATGTTCGTTCTAGCGGCGAGAGCAGTTTCCAAAGAGAATACTGATTTCATCTCATCCGTGTAAGCCGGGTCGATTTGCTTGAGGTCGAGCTCATCCAGCGGAACGCCGCTTTTCACAGATTCGGCAACAGCCTTCCCGACCAGTTCGTGGGCGGAGCGGAAAGGGACACCGCTTTTCACGAGTGCGTCCGCAAGATCAGTCGCGAGCAGCATCGGGTCACTGGCTGCGGCGAGGCACTTATCCTCACGCATTTCCATTGCGGCTATCATTTCCGTGTTCACGGCGAGAACCATCAGGATGGTATCGACAGAATCGAAAAGGGGCGGCTTGTCCTCCTGCAGATCGCGGTTGTAGGTGATCGGTAAGCCTTTCATAGCGACTAGAAGATTCATTAGATTACCAACAAGGCGGCCTGTCTTGCCGCGAGTAATCTCGCAGACATCGGGATTTTTTTTCTGCGGCATCAGGGAAGAGCCGGTGGTGTGCGCATCGGAAAGGGACACGAATCCGAACTCACTACTACACCAGAGGATCAAATCTTCGCTGAGGCGGGAGAGATGCACCCCGCACATCGAGATAATAAATAGCAGCTCTGCGATGTAATCTCGATCGGCAATGGCATCCATTGAATTGTGCGTGATCCCATCGAAGCCCAGCTCCTCCGCCATTCCCGCGCGATCAAGGTTGATCGTCGATCCAGCGAGAGCGCCGGATCCCAGCGGGCAAACGTTTAGCCGTCTCCTGCAATCGTTCAGACGTCCCTTGTCGCGCTGTAGCATTTCCACATACGCTAGAAGATGATGGCCGACTGTTACCGGCTGACCGCGCTGGAGATGGGTGTAACCGGGCATCACCGAGGCCGCGTATTTCCCGGACTGATTCACCAGCACTTTCTGGAGGGTAGAGATCGCGGCGTTGATCTCATCGATCTGCGTGCGGCAATAGAGGCGCGTATCGGTAGCTACCTGGTCGTTGCGCGAGCGGGCGGTGTGGAGCTTGCCTCCCACAGCACCGATGCGCTTCGTCAGCTCCGCCTCGATGTTCATGTGGATGTCTTCGAGGGATGTCCGGAACTCGAACTTCCCCCCCTTTATATCCTTCTCGATCTCGCGGAGGCCGCTTTCGATCTGGGAGAACTCCTCTTGGGTCAGAAGCCCGGCCTTCAGCTGCGCACGGGCGTGTGCGATTGATCCCGCCACATCGTGCGGAAATAGCCTCCAATCATAGGAGATTGACTCGCCAAACTGTTCAACCAGCGACGAGGTATCTTGAGCAAAACGTCCTTTCCACATAACTTAAAAATTTTCGTTAGAATACACACCACCAGCGATCACCTTGCGTTCCGCAGAGGTATTTTCAAAAATAACATCACCCTCGATGATCACACCTTCGTCAAACGCGATCAGGCCGGAAACTTTCAGAGAGTCGCATTTGATCAGGCTGGGCACGCCGAGCGGGTCGAGCGCATCTACCAGCTTGTATTCCCCGGAGAGGGAAATATCTGGAGGCACGCCTTTGCGCTCTTCGCGAAGCTTTACACTGCCATCTTCCATCACCTCGTAAGCATCGGAGCGGAGCGCGAGGAGGTCAGCTGTCGTCTTCACCGGAGCGAAACGGCTGCGTGGGACTTCAATCGCCAGCGCACCTTCGAAGCACTCGATGGCAGATCCCATTGCGATTTCTAGTTGAAAAACAGGGGTAGAATTTCCATCGCGCGGATCAACGGCCTTCTTATTTTTGATCATCGGCAGCGGCAGCACACCGGAGTCTGCGGACAGTTGTGCTTTGAGTTTATCCAAATTCAGCCACAGGCTGTTGGTATTAAAATAGAGGTGCTTGTCGATGTTCTGGAACTCATCCAGGTCTCCATCCGGGCACTGCGCCACCTCACGCAACAGGAGTCGGCCATCGGAATTTCGCTTCGCCAAATGTCCGCCTTTTCTATCGGCTGCGGTGCGGCGGGTGACTTCCATCATGAAAGGCGCGCCGGACTCTGCGAAGAAACCGAGCAGTGCGGGATCGAGGATAGCTCCGAGGTTGTCCGAGTTCGAAACAAACGCATATTTTACGCCGTCTCCCAGAAGCCTATCCAGCCAACCGCTACCAACCATCGACGGGTAGAGATCACCGTGTCCAGGCGGGCACCATTCCTGATCTGGATCCTGTGCCCACTCGACTGGTTTCAATGTCGCAGCATCGATCTTTGGGATCATGTTCTGCATCATTTCCACCTCATCTGCTGCGGCGAGCCCCTGGGCTTCGTATTGCTTGAGATGCGCCAAGGTATCCTCACTGGTGCTGAAGCTATTCATCAGCAGGAGTCTCACCTTCTTACCACTCGTTTCACGCAGAGCGAGCGTTTGCCTGACCATCAGATCGAGGAAATTCACACCTTCCCTGACGGAAAGCAGGCTCTTCGGCCCTTGCAGACCCATCCCAGTTCCAAGGCCGCCGTTGAGCTTCACGATCGCAACCTGTCCTAGCAAATCCGATTCGCCAGCCGCTCCCAGATCGTCCGCTTTTGGCAAACCGTCAGCCGGGGAAATCGTGTCCTCAGCGATCATCCCAGTCTCGTCGCGAAGAAGTGCCTCATAGTTCCTTTTAAAAACCGCCACCGGGGCATCACCCATCCCCGCAGCCCTCATCTTAATCTCGAACGCATCGAATTCACTCATACGCCCGATCCTCCACAAGGCACTCCGCTAGGTAAAGCCAAGAACGCGGAGTTCGCGATCAACTTGGCTGAGGCAACGCCACTGGGCGGCGAGCGGCTATCGCGATCCCGGTCTTCCGGCTTCGGCGGAGATGGGCGAAGACGGAGCGGTGTATCTTGCCGAAACCCTGGAGTTGTTTTCGGGTGACGCCGACCTGCCGGACTACCTCAAAATTTGCCGCGAAAAAATCCTTCCAATCCACCAACTCGCCGACGAGTTTTTCCGCAATCTGAATCCGCCCGTTCTCCGGAAGATTCAGCAGCGAACCGGCAGGAATCTCCACCGTCCGCACGCCATCGGTGAGAAACCTCACGCGATTAAGCGCCGTCCCGTGGGGCAGCTTGAAAGCATCGTTATCCACGGAGCGGATACGGGATTGAGCGGTCAGAGGACGTTCCAGCGATGTCGCGCTAGCCATAGCAGCCGAGCACAACAGAAGGGCGGTGATTCGCAGACAACACACGACGGCACGGTGACCACCAAAAGGCACTTGGTTCATATTTAGGGGAGACTTGGAGGCGGCGGATCGAATGATCCGGTGTCCTCTTGCGAGGAGCTACGTGGAAAAGAATAATCAGTTTTCCCTGAAGTTCCATTACGTGATCACGTAGCAAAATGGCGGATTCACTTATTAGAAAAATTCAAAACCACGAGCATTGAGACTAAAAAAGCCACGAATGAATCCCCTCACCTCACCACCCAATCTAGATCAAGAAAATCAATCTGAAATCACTGCCCCCATTGATGTTGTTTTGCGAAAACCGACCCCATTCAGACTATTTGCCAAAATTCTGTGCGTGAAAGGTCGAGACGGCGTCTGAGATCTATTCGCCTCGCCGCCGAGCACAATAACATTTCATCGCGACTCGTTCGACACGAAAGGCGCGTAGCTGCCGCGTCTCGCGGCAGGCAGTGCAAGCCCCGTCTCGGGGCGAAACCGTAGCTACCGTATCCTGCGCCAGCCCGTTATGGAGGCATCCTCATCCCACCCCTTCCCAAACGAATCCACAACCCCTGCAAATCATCGTCCCTGCGTCCCCTGTGACATCAGAAAAAACCAAGGAATCCGGAGAAAGTTTGCGGAAAATATTAATTTGTGAGGACTGCAATGAGACAACACCTAGTGTTCTGAAAACCTTGATTCGCGCTACCTAGAGCCTGTCCCAAATAGAGATCAGTCTCAGAAAATTCCCAATCCGATTTCCCGGATCACCTTGCGGAACTTGGCTTCATGCTCCGCAGGTACGACCAATCTGCTTCTGCCGATGCGGAAACATAAATTTGCAAGTTCTCTCTCGGAGGCAAGGCGTTCGGTAGTTTCTGCGTCGCGACAATCGAAAACGAGGGCATCGGTTTTTCTTTGCAGAGCCTTACCGTTGCTTTCGCAGGTGCTTAAAAAATCCTCGACCTCTGGCGGCAAGGGTTGACCACTGGAAGTTTCGAGAAAGTCGACGAAGTCCTGCGTGCTCCGCCCGCGTTCCACGGCACGGATCGCCCGCTCATAGTTCAGGCGCCAACTCAGATCGGTCATAGGTTCCGCCCATGTTTCCAGCAACAAGTGGTCCGCAGCGGTCGCTTGGCCGGATACCACAGCGATACTCAGGTTCGGAAACACCGCCAACTCCAACGAAGAATTGGAGCGCGAAGGTTTGTACTCCGCCGCGAACCCAAGGCAGTAAGCGCCCAGATGGGTGATTCGGATCGCCCGCAATCCGTCATAGCGGGAAAGCCATTTCATATCTTCAGCTCCCCACTGCCCCCGAAAGTCGTCCCTGGCTCCATCCGGGTGGACGTAGGCGATGTCGATCAATCCGAGTGTGGCAGCATATTCAAACAGGAGAACGAGAATATAGCGAAATTGCAGGGTATTCCACCCGCCATAGCCATCGTAGCCAAAGCTCCCATACCTCGCCTCGCAGAGATAGAGTTTCGATGGATCATGGCTGACTTCAAATTGGCAGTCTGTCGCCACCATGTGATTTGAAAAAACGTCGATATCGAACCACTTGCCTACCGGGCAATCACCCAGCCCGGCCACCACCGCACTCCGGCGCGGGGGCTTGGCAGTCATGTTTTTCTTGGTGGATTGCCCCTTGATATCGTTGATTCGGCTGAACTCGTCGAAGCTGGTGTTAGAAAGCCATTTGTTCCAGAGACTCCGGATCACATCGTGAGGCGACTGCCGCATGGCCTTGACGCCAGCGGGCGATAGCTTCGATTTTGAGCCGCTTGGCTTCTTCGTCGAAAAAAGCGATGCATAGCTCTTCGCTGCAAATCGGTAATCGCAATCTCTGATTCGGCCTTTGTCATTGCCGCCTCTGCTTCAGCCTTTGCGACGCGCTTAATCTGAAACGCTGCAAAATCGCCACCTAGTGCATTAGATACCTTTTTAATTAGGGTATCCGCGGGCTTCGACACCGCGCCAAGGTTGACTACGGATACTGAGTTGTCGTCTGTCATAGGTTATTTTTTTCTACCGAACGTTAAATGTGGTGGCACGGCGGCGCAGGACTCATAGAGCGAAGCGAACGAGGGACGTTATCCGCCGTTGCCACCCACGACTTGTTCTGCTTCTTCATTCTGTTGGATTAGTCTTGGTAAAAGTAGAGACGATCACCCAACTTTTCCTGGGTTAGATACTTCGTCGAATCGGGAATAAATTCGCCGGGTGCTGCAATGAGTAGTCCAGACCTGTGTTGAACCCACCTGTCAGTGACAATCAAATATGAACCTTGAGATCGATAAAGGACTTCAACCGGTGCAAACTTTGCAAACGGTGCGGGAAGCGCGTCCAAAGCTATTGGAGATCCTTCGGATTCGATGCTTCTCCGATCGAGTTCACTGACTGCATCCAAGATTGCTTTGGGCGTGATTGTATCGACCGCCTCCGTGATTTTGCTTCTCACCTTCTCGTTGTTGCTCTGACAGCCCAGAACCATAAAGATGCTCACAAAAATCGAGGCGATGGCTAAGAACCTAGGCTTCGTCATAGGTGGGGAATTTATTGCAGAACAGCTTTATTAGTAGGCTCTCGGTGAGCGCTATCCGAGAAACCTGTTTATGGAGAATGGATAAAAAAGCCTTGATTTGGCAAGGATTTTTTTGTGCTGCGTGTGCATATCAGCTATTTTCCGGGTAGCTTTGGCGGGCGACGTGCCATCGCTGATATCACTTGTTACAATCGCGTAAAGGGCTTTGCCCCACGCGATTCTTGAAAAGCTAGGATTCAACGCGTCCGGCGTTCTTTTGAACACTTTTCGTGTTGACTTATAAATTTGGAGCTGTTTCTT
>TARA_B110000037_G_scaffold223194_1_pt1 | contig 30088 bp, 25 predicted proteins | sample TARA_B110000037 | Tara Oceans TARA_B110000037 (sample SAMEA4397196) | marine metagenome | biome: Polar Biome; feature: [MIX] marine epipelagic wind mixed layer (ENVO:01000061); material: water (ENVO:00002006), including particulate matter (ENVO:01000060) such as... | depth 10-100 m | reverse complement strand
ATCATCTCATCGGCAATGGACTAATTCACAGGGGTCCGGTCAGATTGAGTATGAGCATACCCAACACCCCAATACAGATGACGAAGAAAATTCGTGAATCTAAATGCTTAGCGTGTGTGGAAAGCATATTTCAATAGATGCGCTAGCCTTGCTAAGTGATGCTGAATAGCGCGAGCAAACTTAACACCTCAAGCTCCGCCACCTTATTTCGCCTCTTCGGCGATTGCCGACGCGAGTTCTTCGAGGAGGCTGCCTAGGCTTTCGACCATTTTAGTTTTGGGCGAACCGCCTCTCCAGACTTGTTCTGTGCTAAGGGTTCCACCCGCTACGGGTGTGTGGTCATTTTCTAGAAGCCATTCCGCAACTAAAACGACCTGACCATCTGCGGCCGCTTCAAAGCGGGTAAAGATGACTTCAAGTCTTCCTGAAACACCCGACGGTGAAAGCGCGTTCTCCAGCTTTCGCTCAATCATCACATCGAGGGGCTCGGCCCAGCGATGAAACTCGAGATACTCGACTTCATACTCGCTAGCGCGGATAGCGAGTTTGCGCCCTGAGAGGTAGTAAGGAAGTTGTGACACAACGACCTTTAACTCTATATCAGATCCCTCCGAAAGTGTCATTGGGGACAGGGTGTAGAAACGCGTTGGGTCCGCTTTCGGATCTGTGCTAATACAACCACCAAAGGCTAGCGCGGCTACCGTCGCAGCGATTCGTATTAAGTTCTTATGACGCATCTTTCGCATACCTATTTGCCCTCCTTACCCGTAAGCAATGAGCTTGGGTTTCGCTCCAGATAGTCCAGAAGTTCACGCATTGCCTTGGCTGATTCCCTGACCTCGAGCAACGCCTGACCGAGTCGATCTGCGAAATGTTCACGGCCATCGACAAGGTTATTCAAATTATTTGTCAGGCGCTCAACCGCTTGAAGTGTGTCCTGACCGTTGAGGACCAAGGCATTATACCCACTCATCACCGGATCGACGGCATCATTTACTCGTGAAAGAAGATGGCCGAGCGAATCGTTTGTCACGCGGATCTCTTTGAGCAAGGGCTTCAGATCGAGTTCATTGGTCGCACTATTTAAGTTATCCGTCAGGGTAACGATATTCTCATTCCATGCTTCCGTATCGAGGCTGGAGAGCCTGCTTTCGAGCGTCTCAAGCGTACTCTTTAACGCCTCACTGATGCCCCTCACATCAAGTGTGGCCAGCTCCGCCATGACGCTTGACGCCGATGCTCCAAGCTCAGCCAAGGTCGACTGCATCGAAGGCACTTCTAGGTATTCGCCACTGTTCTGGACGATTTGAAATTGTTCGTTGGGCTTCGCGAAGTAACCCATCTCGACGTAGAGCTGCCCTGTAATAATACTTTCCATCTCGAGCCGCACACGCAGTCCCCCAATGACTTGAGCATCGAGCTGGGCGGGGTCACGGAAGTCGATCATGGGATCAACTCCGAGGTCGCGATGGACACGATCTAGATCGATCTTCGCAAAGACCGGCACATAAGTCTCTTCGATCGCTGGATTCTGATCATAGGAGATATGGATATCCGAGACCTTGCCGATGGGCACCCCGTTGAACTTCACCGGTGAGCCAACAGAGAGGCCATTAACCGACTCGTTGAAGTAGAAGAGGACCTCGACCTCCTTACCGAAGACGCGCACTGAGCCCACGTAAATGGCAGTGGAAACAATCGCGAGGAGACCAATGAGGACAAAGGCGCCGACACGGGCATGATGAACAGTCTGACTCATAGACAATTTCTAACTATTGCGGGGGAATGGGAATGGACAACCTTCTTCATGAAATTCGCTCCGTTCCGTTGCGGGTGAGAAACGCTTCGACGCGTTCATTCGGTGGATTCTTAAGTAATTCGAGGGGCGGACCTAATGCCGTCATCGTTTTTTCCTCTGCATCGAGGAAGAGCGCGCGATCAGCGACAGCGTAAAGGCTGCTTAGCTCATGCGTGATGATGACGACGGTAGTGCCAAGGCTGTCCCGTATCTTCAAAATAGTCTCATCGAGGCGCTGCGAGGTGACCGGATCGAGGCCTGCCGAAGGCTCATCAAAGAGCAAGATCTCTGGATCGAGTGCCATCGCTCGCGCGAGACCGGCCCGCTTGCGCATCCCACCACTGATCTTCGACGGATAAAAGTCTTCGAATCCTTGCAAGCCTACCAATGCCAATTTGAAGCGCACCATCTCACGAATGGCACGTAGTCCCAGCTGGCTATACTCCTTGAGCGGGAGTGCGACATTCTCTGCGAGGGTCAGGTTGCTCCACAGGGCACCCTGCTGGAACAACACCCCGCACTTACGAACCATGCGCTCGCGGGCGGCTTTGCTGCTGCCCGTAAAGCTTTCACCGCTGTGCATCACTTCACCAGCAGTCGGCTCAAGCAGACCGACCAAATGGCGCAAAAGGGTGCTCTTTCCACAACCACTGCCACCCATGACAACAAAGACCTCGCCAGCCTGTATTTGAAAATTGAGACGCTGTTGCACGAGAAGACTTCCAAATGCCATCCTCAGATCTCGAACTTCAATTTTTGGCGTCGTCGTCATGCCTAGATACCCAGCGTTGCCGCCGCCCAATCGATCACTGCGTTAGAGAAAATGATTAGAGTGATGGCCGTAACCACCGCACGTGTGGCGGCCAAGCCGACCGCGCTCGCACCGCTGCCAGTCTGCAATCCTCGCAGGCAGCCAGCAATTGCAATCAAGGCACCAAAGACAAAGCCCTTGAATATACCCAAGGCCAAATCGGGGAATTCAACGACCAGATTCATCTCGGAAAAGAAGACCGCCCCGGGCACGCCCATGAGAAACTCCGCCACGAGCCAGCCACCAAAGACGCCGACAATATTCGCCAAGCCCACGAGCAAAGGCATCATCAAAACCATCGCGATGAGGCGTGGGAGGGCCAAATATTCAAGCGGTGAAATACCAAAGGTGCGCAGAGCATCGAGCTCTTCATTAACCTTCATGCTACCGATCTCGGCAGCAAAGGCGGCACCAGTGCGGCCCGCCATGATGATGCCCGTCATGATCGCGCCCATTTCGCGCAACATTCCGAAACCCACGAGATAAGCGACGGCAAACTCCGCCCCAAATCGCCTCAAAGTCACCGCGCCCAGAAACGAAATTATCAGGCCGACGAGAAAACTGATCAACGCGACAATCGGCACCGCTTCCAGCCCGACGCGCTGCATCACTAGCCAGATTTCCTGCCACCTCATCTTTTCGCGCCTCAAAAGCAAACGTAAGAAACCCTCACTACACGCGCCGATAAAAGCAGAGACCTCGATCGCTCCTTCGGCGACATCGTGGCATATCCGGCCGATCGAGTTGTAAAACCCGTCGGGCTTCGACACTTTCGCTGTCTCCTTTTTTCGGGCGACGCGGGCGAGCTCAAGGAGCGCCAGTGAATCCTCCGGAATCGATGACCAATCAACGGCCCGCTCCTGCTCCTCGGACCAATCGTGCAACGCGAGGAGAAAGGAAGGCAGGGTCGAATCGGCTCCACCCACTGCCGACGTATCGATGACGACGGGCAGGTTCGGCAGTTTCATCAACTGCGCCTGCAATCCAGCAAAAGCGGGGACTTTCATCGACCATCTCCACACCCCCGCTAGCTTCAAGTGAATCGCCGATTCGCCTGAGCTAAAGTGTGCAGTTGGTTTTTCCTCTTGTCCCATCGTTATGCACTGCGATTAATCCGCAGCGAAAAATACATTTCCAACGCGTCCTCTCACCATTGCAACGCACGATTCATGTCTACCCCTCCAATTAAAACCGCTCTTTTCGATCTCGACGGCACCCTCATCGACCACTTCGAAACGATCTACCGCTGCTACGACCATGCCCTCTCGACGCTCGGTCTCGAGTCTCGCACCTATGAAACCGTGAAAGCCAGCGTGGGCGGTGGCATTCGAATGACGTTCAGTCGCCTCGTTCCCGAAGAACACATCGAGCGCAGCGTCGAACTCTGGAGTGCACGCTTTGCTGAAATCTGGAGTGAAGGGATCGTCGTGCTTCCTGGCGCTGAGAAGCTCGTTAAGAAACTCAAAGAAAGCGGTGTAAAAACAGCGATCTACACCAACAAAGAAGGCGACGTCGCCCGAAAGATTGCCGCCCTGCTTGGATGGGAACCCCTCTTTGATGGGATCTATGGGCGACTCGACACGGACTACACGAAGCCCGACATTCGCCTCACCGATCATGTCCTAAGCGGGATCGATGCAACGGCTGAAGGTGCCGTCATGATTGGAGATTCTCCCTTTGACTGGGCCACAGCGCACAACGCGAACTTCGGTGCCTACCTCGTTGCCACTGGATCCCACACGCTCCGCCAGCTCAAAAATGAGACCACCGCGCTCGGCATCTATCCAAACCTTGTCGTTCTCGCCCGCAAAGTCTGGGACTTAGACGTCGATTAAGGGGCCACACTTCGGCCGCCTCAATGCCTTCAAGTAATTTCTTGCAAGCGTCCCGCGGTTTATAATTATAAACCCTACCCCAAAGAGATGCTGTAATCTTAGGGCTAGCTAGCCCTGACATTCGACAGTGAGCTCAAAAGGCTATTCAATAGCAGCCAATCGATACGTCCGATGACATATACTCATAAACGGTTCCTCAGTCTCATCCTCTGCACACTTTCTAGCACCCTCTCAGCTTTTGACGGCTGGCTCTACTTCGGAGACTATCCCTACGTCTTCGAACAGCAGACCAACAGTTGGCATTATGTCCATGAAGGAGATCTCGATTCCGAGCTCACGGACGAAACTGGCCTCATAAAAAAAGTTGGAGCTCCGCAGCAGGACTCGACTCTACGACAGTCTCCGGCTGGCAATGGGGAGGCATTTGGCCATGGATTTGGGCCAATGACGACCAACGCTGGTACGAGCTCGCGGTGACCGATGGCGAGTTTTGGAATTATAGCTTCGGAGATGGCGCATGGGAGCTCTTGACCGCGAGAATTCTTGAGCCGACTTCTGAGCCCATCGCCTGGATCGAAACTTTTGAAGACCTCAGTAATGGAAGCACCGAAGACACCGGCGAAACGGCTTGGTCTGCCACTGCCTTGCTTGGCGGCGGAGGCTCCAATGGAGTTCTTGATGGAGCCTACGATGTCGCTAAGGGCAATCCTGCTAGCTGGGTTTCAGAGCTCATTTCCATCGGCGGCGACGCCACCATCACCATTATTCACGAAGGTGATCCTGACATGGAAAGTAATGACCATATTACAATTTCCACGATCGTTGACGGCGGCTCACCCGTTTCCTTCGTCGATGCCCTAACCGGTCACTACGTTCAACGCACGGATGATACGCTTGTGAGTGGTGCGACGGTTCAGATCATTATCGATACAGTGAGCACGGGCTCAACCGAACACCATCGTATCTACGAAGTCCGCGTCGAAGGCGTTGATCCTTTTCCAAAGCCCTTTACGCCCGAAGAGCTCGCGGCGACAACGCTCTCTTCAACGGAAATTCAGCTTACTTGGACAGACAACTCGGAGAACGAAACAGGCTTCAGTATCCTACGCAGAACAGGCACAAACGCCTATGCAGAGGTGGGGGACCTAGGAGCAAATGTCACCACCTTCAACGACACAGGCCTCGCGATCACTACCGAATACTCGTATCTCATCCACGCTTACAATGAGAATGGCTCTTCGCTCGAGACAGACGCTGTCATAGCACGCACTTGGAATACCGTTCCACCCACCGCTCCTTCAAACCTAGATGGAAACACGATCGACGCAGAGGCGAAGCTAACCTGGTCAGACAATTCCGTCGACGAAAGCAGCTTCGAAATCCATCGCCTCGACCCGGGCGAAAGCACCTTTACGCTACGTGCGACACTAGCAGCCGGCGTATCCAGTTTCGACGACAACGGCCTCACTCCGAACTCCGCTTACGATTACAAGGTCAGAGCGGTCAATGGCATCGGTGATTCCGCTTTCTCCAATACGCTCAGTGTGACGACAGGTGACTACGAAGTCCCTTCCGCAGAGGTTGTCCCACTCTGGCCGCTGATCAATGCGAGCTTTGAACTGAGCAACTCCGTAGGCAGCTGGGAAGAAAATGACCCGAGTGGAAATATTTCAATGGGAAGCTCCAGTAGCCCCGCAGCATATGAGGGCTCCCGCGTTATAGAAATCAGCGGCGCCCCGGGGGGCATCATCGAACAAAGCCTTTACCAACCGATTGCTGGGCACCGTTACGAAGTCACCGCTTGGGTTTATAATCACGGGACTATCGGCATCGAAGACCTAGGTAGCGACACGAACTTTGAAACCTCCACCGACCATGGGACCAGCTGGCAACAAATCACGGTCAGCTATATTTCAACCGGCTCACCTGCATTCGTCTACGTTTCCTATGGCCCAGGCAGTGGCAACGCACTTTTTGACCTCTTCGAAACGGCTGACATATCGACGAACGAAGACCTCGCGGCATCACTACCGTTTAAGATAATGCGTTACCCCTCACAGGTCTTAGATCTTTCGTGGTGGAAGATCACATTGCCGATCAACAACGCGATGGAGATACACACACCCGAGCTCCTTCGCTACATTAACGACCCATGGATCAAACTCGTCCAAGACGAAGACGGCTACGCTGTTCAATTCCGCGCTAACCATGGCGGTTCATCAACCGGCGGATCGAGTAACCCGCGCAGCGAACTGCGCGAAATGACTCAAAACTACCACTTACAAAATTCCCAGAGCCGCGCTGCTTGGACGAACACCGACACAAAAGACCACACGATGTGGATCAAGCAAAAGGTCACCCACCTCACACGGGTGAAGCCGCATGTCGTTGTCGGGCAAATCCACGATGGCGGAGACGACGTCACGGTGTTTCGTGTCGAAGGCGCCTATGTCGCAGAGGGCAACCCTCCGCCGACACACGCACAGTTATGGATCACACGCGGCAACTCGACTCACGGATATCTCGTCGATGGGAACTACGAACTCGGCACTGTCTTTGAAGTCAAATTCATCGCTCACGACGGAGTGATCGAATATGAATACAATGGCGAACTCCTCGACTATGTTCACACTGAAAGTGTCTCCGGCTGCTACTTTAAGTTGGGCAACTACACCCAGTCACACAACGGCACCGCACCGACCGAGTCCGACACTGCCTACGCTGAGACCTACGTTTACGACTATGAGATCACACACGAGTAGACTAAACCACCACTGTTCGTCCCCCTGAGACAGGCGGCCCTGCCAAAATACAGCTATCCAACGCCTCAAGGTAGGGATGGCTGTCTCAGCCGTCCGCCGCTGCACAAGCCACTAACAAGAGCGACGCGCCACACCCTCCCGCGCTTTGACATTGCCGATCGGGGAGCAGTCCATGGAATGATCCTCATCGCATGGCCGCCCCATCCTCAGCTCAGTCCAACACCGACGACCGCCACCTCACCGGTGTGCTTGAGCGTGTAATCTATCTCAACGAGGAAAACCACTACACCATCGGCGAGCTGCGACCTGAGAAAGGAACGCGCACGGTTACGATCGTCGGGGCATTGCCTGAAGTGCAGTGTGGTGAAACGCTCGAGCTCCACGGTGACTGGACAGAGCACCCGCAACATGGCGCACAGTTTAAGGTTAAAGACTTTCGCGCTACCCTGCCCTCATCGGTCTATGGCATTCGCAAATACCTCGGAAGCGGCCTAATCTCCGGCATCGGCCCGAGCTATGCCGAAAAGATAGTTAACGCCTTTGGTGCCGACACTTTACGCGTCATCGAAGAAGACAGTGGTCGCCTTCGCGAAGTGTCCGGAATCGGCAAAAAGCGAGCCGGAGAAATCAAGGAAGCGTGGGACAGCCAGCGCGCTCTACGCGAGGTGCTCATGTTTCTTCAGACCTACGGGGCCACTGTCAGCCAATGCTCACGCATAGTTCATCGCTACGGGCCGGAAGCGATACGGATTCTCAAAGAAGATCCGTATCAAGTCGCGAGAGAAGTCCACGGCATAGGATTCAAAACCGCCGACCGTCTCGCGATCAATCTAGGCTTTGCCAACGATGCTCCCGCACGACTCGAAGCTGGCGTTCTCCATGTGCTAAAGGAACTCGAAGGCAACGGTCACACTGGCTACCAGCCCAACGACCTCGAGGAGGCCACAACCACGCTCCTAGAGACGACAAAGGAAGGCGTAGCGAATGCGATCGAGCGACTCTCCTCTGACGGCTCACTCATTGCTGCTGAAAGCTCTCCTCTCCTCCAGCTACCAACAACGGCTCGTGCGGAGTCGATCCTTGCCGAATCGCTCCTGCTCAATCACGCCCAGCCAAGTAAGCTCCCTCCGATCAAAATAGATCTCGCGGTCAAATGGGCACAGGACAAGGCGGGCTTCGAATTTGCGCCTGAGCAATGTGCCGCGGTCGCTCAGGCCCTTGCCTCAAAGACCTCTATCCTCACCGGCGGACCCGGCACTGGAAAAACAACCATTCTCCGCGCCCTTGTCGATATTCTGAGAGCCAAGAAAGTGCGTATCGTGCTCGCCGCGCCGACCGGCCGAGCCGCGCAACGCATGGCACAATCAGCCAGGCACAATGCTTCCACGATCCATCGCCTACTCAAATTTGACCCTGCCGGCGGCGGCTTTGTGCACAATCGTGACCGCCCCCTCAATGCCGACTTCTTCATCGTTGATGAAGCCAGTATGCTGGACAACGCCCTCGCCAGCTCGCTCATTCGCGCCATCCCAGCGCAAGCACACATCCTTTTCGTTGGTGACGCTGATCAACTTCCGAGTGTGGGTGCGGGCAATGTTCTGGGAGACCTCATCACCTCGAAAGTCTTTCCCGTAACGCGGCTGCAAAAGATCTTCCGCCAGGGTGCGGGCAGCGCCGTCGTCCGTGTCGCGCACAGCGTCTTGTCAAACGAAGCACAGGCACCCTACGTCATCGACGAGATCAAAGACTTCGACCCGCTGCACGACGTTTGTTTCATTCGCCGCCTCACACCTGAAGCCTGCGTCGCGACCGTTGCCGAATTAGCCACTGAGCACTTTCCGCGTTGGTATCCAAAAGTGAATCCAGTGATGGGCACTCAGGTGCTCGTCCCTCTCCACCGCGGGGCCGCAGGGATTTCGCAGTTCAATAAGACGCTGCAAACCAGCTTCAATCGCAGCCAAGAGAAAGTTACTTTCGGTGAGATCGCTTTTCATCTGGGCGATAAAGTCATCCAGATGAAAAACAACTACGACAAAGGCATCTTCAATGGAGACCTTGGCCGTATCAGCCATTTGAATACAGTCGCTGGCACAGTCGCGGTGGATTTCGAAGGGACATCGGTCGATCTGGAGCGGAGCGAGCTCTCGGACCTCTCTCTCGCCTACGCGATCTCCATCCACAAGTCTCAGGGGAGTGAATTCCCCATCGTTGTCCTACCACTGCTAAAGCAACACTTCCTCCTCCTTCAGAGGAATCTCCTCTACACTGCGATCACCAGAGGAAAGCGCAAAGTCTTCATCGTGGGAGACCCTTCGGCCTATGCGATGGCGGTTAGAAATACAGAAGCTGCTATTCGACGAACTGATTTAGTCCGCAAGGTGCAGATCCAGTCTTAAGACCCAAGAGTGAGGAGACAACTAAGCGTCTTTCGAAAAGTGCGCTTCAAGTGCATCGACCATTTTCTCGAGTGACGGGGAGTCGGCCTCGACGGTCACTGGGATACTCGCTGCTTTCATCGTTGCCGTGGTCTGAGGACCGAAACTACACAACGCCGGGACTTTCGCCCCTTTCTCGAGTTTAAGGTGGGACGCTTGCTGCCCGAATGACTCGACTGCTGAGGAGCTTGAAAAAACGAGCGCATCGGCCCCTTTGGACCGAAATTCCGCCGCCTTTGCATCGTTCGAAAGGTCAGCCAATGCCGTCTCATAAACTGGGTACAGATCAACAATCGAGCGCTCCTCTTCGAGCATCGTCACTAAGGTACCGCGGTTGCGATTTCCCGTTACGATCAAGATACGTAAGTTATCAAGCAGTTCCTTCTCTTTGAGGGCTTCGCCGAGAGCTTCGGCCGTCGCAACTTCAGGCATCATCTCAACTTGCAAGTGCCATGTGCGAATCGCTGCCGCTGTCGCCTCACCGACTGCGGCCAGGCGTAAAAAGCCCAGTGATCGAATATCTTCGAAGGTATCAAAGAATGCTTCAAAGAACCCACGGACGCCATTCACACTCGTGAAAATGAGCCACTCGTATTGACCGATCTCGGCGAAGATTTCTTTCGTAACGACGGGATCGGCGCCAATCTTGATATCGATCAAGGGCAGCTCAAGGACATCAGCCTTGAGTGCTTTGAGGCGCTTTGTGAGGCGACCCGATGCTTCAAGGTTCCGCGTTACAACGATCCGTTTACCGGCGAGAGGTGAAGTAGACTTACTCATTAAACTGAAAAATGCTGGTGACGGAGTTGTTTAATCCAAGCTTCCGGATCGAATCCGGTCACCGAACAGTCGGTCTCGTGCCGACCTACGACGTGGTCATATAGATAAAGAGTGCCCTTTTCCACAAAGGCAGCGGAAGCGCTGTGGCAACCTCCTCCTAGGGCCTGCAAAGCTCGACGTTCGATCAGAACGTCAGCTGTAGTCTTTTTGCAAATACAGCTGTCCCACAATTCGCTTTCTCCTGTCCGACCCTGAATAGCGATCGCGCCTTGGGCCGCGGCAGGCACGCAGTCGTCGACCGGAAGGGTAAAGAAACTAAGCCCTGGGTAGCCTTTGATCCCAAGTCGATTGAGGCCCGCAGCAGCGAGAACGGTCGCATCAGCGTAGCCATCTGAAATTTTGCGCATTCGGGTCTCAACGTTGCCTCTAATCTCGGTCCATTTTGCCCCCGGAAAAAGGAGTTTGAGCTGGTGGCGGCGGCGTGGACTTCCCGTCGCGATAAACTGTGGATCGCCCTTCAGATCCTCTCGGAAAACTAACACGTCGCGGGGGTCTTCTCTCGGAAGATACCCTGAAATCTCTAGCCCATCGAGGAACTCTGTCGGTAAGTCCTTACCCGAATGCACGGCATAGTCCGCCTCCCCCTCGATCACGGCGTGCTCAAGATCGGTCGTAAAAAGCCCCTTCCCACCTTCCTTTGACAAAGACCATTTCACCTTCTCATCACCTTGCGTCGTCATCGGCAGCAATTTGACGACCCGGTCCGGATGCGCCAATTGCAGAAGCCCTTGCGCGGTATGCGCTTGAGCCATGGCCAAAGCGGAACGACGAGTAGCGATTACAATTTCAGACTTCATAGGGACTGGAATAAGCTCAGCCATCATCGCAGATGGGGCGAGGTGTTTTTCAATCCTTCGATGGAAAGAGCCGCATGGCTTGATGGGCGAAAAGAAAAAGGCGCCGGGACTTCCCCGACGCCTTCTCAAAAATAACGAACTAAGACTTTCGGGCTTAGTTTGCGTAGCCAGCTTGGGAGCCGGTCAAGTCGCGCTTCTTCACCCAAGGCATGAGGCTCCGGAGCTTAACACCGGTAACTTCGATTGGGTGCTTCGCTTCGTCGACTTGGAACTGTTTGTATTTCGGATAGCCTGCTTTCGCCTCAGCGACCCACTCGCGAGTAAACTCGCCGTCTTGGATCTCTCTGAGGATCTCGCGCATCGCATCCTTCGTTGTCTCAGTGATGATGCGAGGGCCACGGGTATAGTCGCCGTACTCAGCCGTCTCGGAGATCGAGAAGCGCATACCGCTGACACCCGACTCAACCATGAGGTCGACGATGAGCTTGAGTTCGTGGAGACACTCGAAGTAGGCCATCTCCGGCTGGTAACCAGCCTCGGTGAGGACTTCGAAGCCTGCCTTGACGAGAGCACTTGCACCGCCACAGAGGACGGCTTGCTCACCAAAGAGGTCAGTTTCAGTTTCTTCCTTGAAAGTGGTTTCGATCACACCAGCGCGCGTGCCGCCGACGCCGTGTGCCCATGCGAGGGCAACGTCTCTGGCTTCTGGAGCGGAGCCTTCGAGAACAGCGATGAGAGCTGGAACACCTTTGCCTTCTTGGAATTGGGAGCGGACAACGTGGCCGGGGCCCTTTGGCGCAACCATGATGACGCTAACACCGGAAGGTGGCGTGATCAGCTTGTAGTGAATCGCGAGTCCGTGGACGAAAGCGAGAACCTTGCCCGGAGTCAGCTTAGGAGCGACCTCCGATTCGTAGATATCGGCCTGCTTCATGTCCGGCACCGCCATCATGATGACGTCTGCCTTTTCCACTACTTCGGAAACACTGAAGACCTCGAAGCCGAGCTTCTGGGCAACAGGGATAGACTTACTGCCTTCGTAAAGGCCGATGATAACATTCTGGCCGCTCTCTTTAAGATTGAGGGCGTGGGAGTGGCCTTGTGAGCCAAATCCGATGATGCCGAGTGTTTTGTTTTGGATGTGAGCGAAGTCAGCGTCTTTTTCCGTATAGACCGTGGCAGACATAATTAGTGGTGGGTGTGGGTTTAAAAAGTGGCTGTGGATACCAGCCAGATGAAAAGTTTAGAGTTCGAGCTTTCGGTTACGCGGCAATGCAGCGATACCTGTGCGAGCCATTTGCTTGATCCCAAAAGGCTCGAGCATGCCGAGGAAAGCTTCGATTTTTTGGTGCTGCCCGGTCATCTCAACGATGATTGAGCGCTGGGAGACATCGACGATCTTTGCGCGAAAGATATCGCAGATCTGGACGATCTCACCGCGCTTTGTGCCGGAAGCGTCGACTTTAGCGAGAACGAGCTCGCGAGCGGAAAACTTGCCCTGCTCCAGGTCGGAGACCTCGATGACGTCGACGATTTTGTGCAGTTGCTTGATGCACTGATCAAGCTGTTGCGTGCCCCCTTTGACCGTTACCGTGATGCGGGAATACTTCGGATCATGAGTCGGGCCAACATTGAGGGTATCAATGTTGAAGCCTCGGCCGCTGAACATGCCTGAAATGCGGGCAAGAACGCCGAATTTGTTCTCCACAAGGACTGATATGGTGTGTCGCATCTACGAGGTTGGATCGGGGATTTTGAAACGAATAAAAACGGCAAAAGTCTTGCTCCACTGCGGGGTTGGCAAGCAAAAAGCCGGACCAGACCCAGCCTTTCACCTCTGCGCGGATTCAGGCTCTGCGCAGAGCAAAAAAAAATCCCGCCGCCATATCAGCTGCGGGACCGTTGAAAAACACTCGATCGATGAACTAGTCTGCGTCCTTGATCATGTGCACGTCGCGCTGAGGGTAAGGGATAGACATGCCTTCCGCATCCAAGCGCTTCTTGATCGTAGACATCAACTCGCAGCGAGTTGAGAACCAGTTGCTAGTCTCAACCCAAGGACGAACGATAAAGTTGATGCTGCTATCAGCATATTCCCAGATTTCGACAACCGGAGCAGGGGCCTTTAGAACGTTCGGGTGCTTAACCAGCTCGTCCATGAGCACTTCCTTCGCCTTGTCGAGATCGTCATCATAAGAAACGCCCCAGGTCATATCGATACGACGCTCCGAATTGGCAGCTATATTGGTGATAACACCGCCCATAATCTCGCTGTTTGGTGCGATGATCTTCTTATTGTCAGGCGTCTTCATGATCGTGACGAGGACACCGATATCTTCGACGACACCGAGCGTTCCGCCTGCCTCGATTAAATCACCAATCTTGAAAGGCTTGAAGAGGATGATGAGCGTTCCTGACGCGAAGTTTGAGAGCGAGCCTTGCAGAGCGAGACCGACAGCCAAGCCAGCAGCAGCAAAGATAGCGACAAAGGACGTCGTCGGAATACCAATCTTCTGGATCACGGAGATGAACACCATCGCCATGAGTCCGCAATAAATCAGACTACCGAGGAAAGAGATGAGCGCAGGATCGACGTCCTTTTTTCCCATACCCTTCTTTACCAGCCTAGTAACCGTGCCCGCGATCCACTTACCGATGATATAGATCGCCAGAGCGAAAGCGACATTGAGCCAGTTCTCCTGGACGAAGGTGGCGAGGTATTCAACCGCGCCTTGAACGAAAGATGATCCCTCGTTGAGGACGTCTTGTGCCGTAGCAGGTGTCGTTGCTGCGACTTCAACAGTTTCGACAATTTCTTCAGTAGTAGCCATGATATGCCTTAATTTTTAAGTGAGTGAGATTTAGAGAAAGCTGAAATGGATTACTTCCAATTCAGGAGAAGACTGAGTGCGTAGGTCGTATCGAGCTTTTCGTCGACTGCACTTGAGTTGTATTGGTTCTGCAAAGACACGCGGAATTTCCAGTAGTCAGCAGTGCCGAGGGGCAGATCAATCGCAGAGATATGATCGAGGCGGTAATCGTCGGCAAAGTCTTCGAAGGCCGGGTTGTAGACAATGGAGTTATGCATTTCGCCCCAATCAGCGAATTTCCAGTAGTGCCTTACGCCGAGGTCGAGACCGGGAAGACTTTCACTGCCTGTCTTATCTTCAAATCCATCACCATCGAGGTCGAAGCCGTAGCCTTCATAGCGCAGTGCTACACCCGCGGTGAATTCCAGCGAGCGAGTTTCTGTTTTAATCGGGCGGTAGTTAAGACCGACTGCCGTTGTGCTGCGGAAGGTGAGGTTCTCAAACTTGTCGCGCTCTAGTTCTTCACGAACATACCAACCATAGTGTTCGCTGAAATAGGAAGTATACGACATGCCACCAATAATCTCGTCAGCGGTCGTCGTGCCTTCGGCTTTGGAATACTGGAAGCCAGCATATAAACTCAGTCGGTCGGTCGGACCTTCAAGCGTTGCAGCCAAGGCTGCCGCAAAGTCGCTCTTAGTCGAGTTCCCGGATTTTCCGGAGATGCCAACAGCAGCTTCGTAGCTCCACTTGCGCATCTGGCCTTCAAGGTCAGCTTCACGAGCGACGGTGTCAGGGTCACGATCACCCGGCGTCCATGTTGCCACGACGTCAGCGGCGGCGGCAGAGATATTGCCATTCGACGTCGCGATGTTGATCGAGCCGTCAGCGTTTCCGCTCACCGGGCCGACGGCGACGTTGCCATTCGACAGGCGAACCGTCTCAGCTTCGTCGCTGGAGAACGTAGCGACCTCCTACATTGGAATTTCGAGATTGCCCGCATAGGCAGTCTCGAGGTGAAGGACGCCTGCACTGATTTGGGCGATCTCACCAACAAGGCGAGAGCCGTCGTTGGTTTGAACGACATCAGCGAAAGTCAGAGATGCAGCACTGAGAATACACAGAGCAGCGGCAGTATTTGGGATGTGATTACGCATGTAATGATTGATTAAATTGGTAAGAAGACAGACAGAACGGTCTCAATTAAGTGGCAGCGCTAGGGACGTGTTTACGAGTCCGCAAAAAAAAATTACAATTCGTGAACACCTGTTTAAGTTTTACGCAGGATTTACAAAGGGTTTGCACCTAACTATCACCGTTATACGCGTGCATAGCCTCAAATCTCAAAAGACGGCTGCTGGAAGACCGCGTTTCCAAATTTATCCGACTGAAAAGGTGTCAAAAACCTCGGGAAGGAAAAATTGGAGCGAGAGACGAGATTCGAACTCGCGACATCCACCTTGGCAAGGTGGTGCTCTACCAGCTGAGCTACTCTCGCATCAAAGAGGCCGTAAGAAGGCGTCGGCACTGACCTCCGTCAACTCCAATTTTAGATAAAGTCGAAATTCGTCCTTTTCCTTGAGCCTTTCCGACGAAGAACCATCGTCGCCTAGCTCAATGCCAGATCCCAGCCTGCCAGATCTTTCCCGTGACGCCCTTGTCGACCTTGGTGGTTGGGCTGTGCTCAAAGAAGCGCGGGCGCTGTATCAAGCAGGAGCGGTTCAGCATGTGGAATGGAAGGCTCCCCTCCTCAGTGCAGAGGTCGGGATGGGCAATGCCCGCTTCTTCCCAAAGTTAAACCTCAAGTCGCTCACCTTTGCGGAGAATCGCTGCAATTGCCCAGAGGGTCGACGAGGCCAAATTTGCGCTCACGCGGTTGCCGCCTGTATCGCGATCGAAAGACAAGAAGACACCCCTCCTCCCTCTCCCCCTCCAATAGAGGCAGAGGAACGCGTCGAAGAAGTAACCGAACAAGCCATCCGCTCTATCCGCACGAGTGACGGCGGCACCACGCTCGTCCTCCGCTTCCTCCTCCCGCCAAATCTTTCCACCGCTGCCCCGCGCGACGCGATCATGACCAAGATCGAGGTCGCCGCGGGCCGTGAACTAACCACCCCAGAAAAACTCTCGCCCACCATTTCATATGCGCTGAGCGATGCTCACCAAAAGGCTTACGCTCTTCTCGAGAATTGGTGTGGAGGCAAACCCGGCAGTCTAAATCAACTCCGCCGCGACCAACTCCTCGCCCTCGTCAATGCGCTCCGAGGCGAACCCGTTTTCGCGTGGCTGAAGCAGCCTGATGCGCCCATCGCTTGGTCAGACGAGAAACTTATAGGCGTCGAAGAACACCTCGATGTCATCGATAAAAGCAGCGGATCGATTCAACCGGCCGCGACACTTACCCCTCTTTCAAAGCCGACCGAGAAAGACAAGCGGCCCGCTCCGTCCATAGCCGTGCCGCGCCGAGGAACCGCACGCAAAGCACCCTTAAAGCGCCCCTCTGCCGTCACCGCGATGAAGAGTCGCATCGCCCGTGAAGGACGCCCCGGATCACGCATCCAAGTTGACGGATCGACGCGCTTTCTGGCCATTCAGCTGCCCGATCGCGAAAACCTCCTCTACGAACCAGGGCGAAAAATCCTCAAGGAAAACGGCTTTCGCGTCGAACCCTCGAATGGCAAATGGTGGCTGCGGGATCGTCACAAAACGCTCAACTTTCTCGCCGAACATGAAGCGATTCTTCGAGACGAACTAGACGCCTTCTTCACCGACAACTTTCGCGAAAAGACGCGCTCGATAAAACGCATCACGCCCAAGACAAAGATCGCTAAAAGCGGGTCGGACTTTCGTATCAATGTAAGTCTCGATGTGCCCGAGATCGAACCCAATGAAGTCTTTCGAGCCCTCGCTAGCCGTTGTCACTACATCGTCAAAGACCCCTTCGTTTACCTCTTTTCTCCCGCCCAACTCGAACAACTTAACCGGGCGCAACAGGCCCTCAGTGGTGAAAAATCACGGGTCCTGACTCCACGCTTTGAAACAAAGCTGAAGTCATCCCAGCTGCGCGACGCCGAGCAGATTCTCGAGGACCTAGACGAAGACATTGCTTTACCCGAGGATTGGAAAAAGCGCAGCGCCGCCCTCGCTCGCCTCGATAAGCTCAAAGAACCACCTATCAGCGAGAAGCTGGATACTACCCTGCGAACGTATCAGAAAATTGGGACAGCCTGGCTTTGGCATCTCTACGAAAACAAACTCGGAGGCATCCTCGCCGATGAAATGGGACTGGGTAAAACGATCCAAGCTCTCGGGCTCCTCACCTGTGCGAAGAGGGCCTTGTCACGTCCGTCTTTAGTTGTTTGCCCAGCCTCCCTACTTGCCAATTGGGAACGCGAAGCAAACACCTTTGCGCCCGAACTGACAGTCTTTCGCCATCACCGCGAAGGACGGATCAAGGAAGTTGAGGAAGCCTCAAACTACGACATCATCGTCACTTCCTACGCCACCCTTTCGCGCGACGAAGATCTCTTTGCCCAAGTTGACTGGAACATCGTCCTCGCCGACGAAGCTCAACACATCAAGAACCGCCGCACGCGCGCGGCCAAGGCACTGCGCCGCCAGCAAGCGGAAGCACAGTTTGTTCTCACCGGCACTCCGGTCGAAAACAGCCTCGACGATCTGCGAAGCATCTTTGCCTTCATCCTTCCTGGGTATCTGGCCGCCATGCCCCCCGGCACGACAGGTGAAGACCGCAGGTGGTATGACCAGCGCCATCGTGCGCAAGCAGCCCCCTACATTCTCCGACGGACAAAGCAGCTCGTCGCACCCGAGCTCCCGGAAAAGATTCAGCAGACAATCTACTGCGACCTGACGACGAAACAACGGGCACTGTATCAAAAAACGCAGATCAAGACCGAGCGGGCCGTCGCCGAACTCGAGCTCGCGGGGAAAAGCGAAGCGCAGGTTCGCATTGCGGCACTCGCTCAGCTCCTACGCCTGCGCCAAGTCTGTGCCGAGCCGCGCCTCCTTGACGACACCCTCTCTCCGACGGACTCCGCCAAGCTCGAGGCCTTTGCCGAAATCCTCGATGAAGCGGTCGACGGCGGACACCGCATTCTCGTTTTCTCACAATTCGTCAAAGTCCTCAACTACCTGCGCCAGTTCCTCGAAGGACTCGGCCTGCCCTACTGCTATCTCGATGGCAAAACGCGCGATCGCCTCGGCGAATGCGACCGTTTCAACGGAGACGACTCGATCCCGGTCTTCCTCATTTCGCTCAAGGCGGGCGGCACCGGTCTAAACCTGACTGGTGCGGACACCGTCGTGCATTTTGACCCTTGGTGGAATCCTGCCGCAGAGGATCAAGCGACTGACCGCGCTCACCGGATCGGCCAAAAGCGCACCGTCACGAGCTACAAACTGATCACGACCAACACCGTCGAAGAAAAGGTCCTCACCCTCCAAGCCGAGAAATCAGCCCTTCTGCGCGACCTCCTCGACGAGAGTGCAGCCGCCACTGCGAAAGTGGGGATTGCTGACCTAAAGGATCTTCTCAAGGGGTGAAAATGAGTTTTGTAAGGATCGCCCTGCCTCTAAAACGCTTTCGCTAATACACTTACCTCCACCCTTTACAGTGATCGAACATGCGGTGTTAATACTCAGTCTTTGAGACTGTTGTGACTTTGAGCGAACCGATCCACAGTATAGAGGCCCATGGGTTGACCAAATTCTTCGGGGCCACTGCCGCGGTTAAAAACGTGTCCTTTCAGATCGCGCCGGGCGAAGTCGTCGGCTTTCTCGGCCCTAATGGAGCAGGTAAAAGCACCACGCTCCGCATGCTTTCTGGGCTTCTACGGGCTGATCACGGAGAGGCTTACGTTAACGGCGTCTCGGTGGCACGGAATCCTACCTGCGTGAAGCGCCAACTCGGATTCATGCCAGAGAACAATCCACTGCCTGAAGACCTCCGAGTCATCGAATACCTCAGCTATCGGGCTCGCCTCAAAGGTGTTCCTCGGAAGGAACGGGCAAAGCGCATCGATGAAGTGCTCGAAGCCTGCGATCTTCAACGCACCGCACGCCGCAAACTCATCGGCTCACTCTCAAAGGGCTTTCGTCAGCGCGTTGGCCTCGCTGACGCGATTCTTAGCAAGCCTGCCGTGACCATTCTCGACGAGCCGACGATCGGCCTAGATCCTCACCAGATCCTACAAATCCGGAAGCTGATCGAAAATCTCAAGGGCCGGACCACAGTGATGCTCTCAAGCCATATTTTGTCAGAAGTAGAGATTTCATGTGACCGCGTGATCATTCTTAACCGCGGAGTGATTGTTGCTTCCGGTGTACCCAAGGAACTGCGCCAAGAATTTTTCCCCGGCAGCCGCTATGAAGCCGAAATCGCGGGCGACCCAAAGACGCTCGCATCCGTCATCGGCTCAGCTGGGATCGAATGCGGCTTGGAAGATCCTGCGGCCAATGATGAGGGGAACCCTGATTTCCGAAGAATCTGTCTCAGCTTTAAGGAAGAAGAAGACCTCAGCGAAAAACTCATCAACAAGATCACCTCTACTGATGGTCTTCGTTTAAAGCACTATTCGGCTCACCCCGTTACGCTCGAAGACATCTTCCTCGCCGCCACCCGGCGAAGCTGGGAAGTCGAAATGACGACGCAACCTGCTGAAATACCGGGTGAAGATGAAAAAGCCGAGGAGGTGGCACAGCCATGAAGAATTTCACCGTCCTGCTCCGCCACGAATTACGCTCGCTCTGGATACATCCGTCGACGTATCTCGCGGCCGTCCTAGCGCTCCTCATGTTGGGGTTTTTCTACTACATAACCATCGCTGAGTATGCGCAAGCTGCCCAGTCTGAGCTACCCAACGCCCGTTTCTTTCGCTTCTTCTTATTCCCCGTCGTTCTCCTCGTGCCGATGCTGACGATGAAGAGCCTCGCTGAGGAAAGGCGTCTGGGAACTCTACAGACGCTAATGACGACCCCAATTGGGCCAACCGCTGTCGTTATGGCGAAATTTTTCGCGGCCTATATCTTCTACTGCGCCGTTTGGGGCATCGCACTCGCCTACCCTTTATTGACCGTTCTCGTTCTTCCTCAAGCAGAGCTGCGACCACTTCTTTTAGAACCCGGATCGTTACTCGGCGGCTACTTTTTCGTTACAACGAGCGGGATGCTTTTCGTCGCACTCGGCATATTTACCAGCAGCCTAACCCGGAGCCAACTCATCGCGGGAATGCTCAGCTTCAGCGCAATCTTTCTTCTCATCATTGGAGTCACCGCGATCGAACACATCGCGCCGGGCTTGGGTTCTCGGGAACAGATTTCAAGCGTGACGCTCTCCTACATGCAAACCTTTGATCACTATGAGGATGCCGTTCACGGGATGATCGACCTGCGCCCCTTGATCTACTACTTCAGCACAACTGCGCTCATCCTCGCCCTCTCCAGCCTCGTCGTGGAGGCAAAGTCTTAAGCCGTATGCCGCGAGTCTCCGACCAGTTCTCCTTAGCAAATAGGGTGCGATTTATTCATCGCATTATCCAGGGGCTTCTCGCCGTTTTCCTTGTCCTACAGCTGAACTATTTCGGCATGACCCACTACGTCCGCTACGACGTAACCCAGAACCACTTTTTTACCCTCTCCCCTGAGACGCGCGCACACCTGAGAGAGCTGGATGAACCGATCAAGATTATCGTCACAACCCCGAAAAACTCTCCTCAGAGAGATGTGTCTTTACTTTACGAATACACGGAGAATCTCCTTGAACAATACGACCATGCTCTGCGCGAAATGGGGCAAGGTGACCTCGTTCAGATCGAGTATGTTAACATCTACCGCGACTTAGAGCGAATGCGCGATCTCGCCAATAAATACGGCGTTGAAGATGAGAATCTCATTGTTGTCGCAGGACCCGAACGCACCCGCGTCCTCACCCCGACTGACCTCTTTGATTTTGAAGACATGGAGGCCGAGGCCTTCAAAGGCGAGCAGGCACTCACGACTGCGTTGCTCGAAATCACTACAGCAAATCGCCCAACGATCTACTTCACTGTCGGCCACGGCGAAATGCGTCTCGATGATGTCTCCCAAGATCGCGGACTGAGCGAACTCGCCTCAGCCCTGAATGAGAAAAACTTCGCAATCGGGCATCTCGATCTAAGTCAGGAATCAGTCATCCCAGACGACGCCGACCTGATTATATGTGCGGACCCCCGAGGACCCTTTCTTCCTGCCGAAGTCGAGCTCTTGCGACGCTACTTGCTCGATCGCGCTGGTCGCCTCTCAGTCTACCTCTCGCCAACCAATAACGCTGGGCTCACGACCTTGTTCGAAGACTGGGGCATTCGGGCCGACGACATGGTCATTTTTGAAACCGGTTCAGCTTTCATCGGCTCGGCCGGCAGTTTCCTCATCCGTCGCTTCAGCGAGCATCCGATGACTGATCCGATAACTAAGAATGATGTTTTTCTCGTCTCCGGCGTCATGCGTCCGGTCCGCCCCGACCCTGCAGCTCCGATTGACGAACGCCTAAAGGTGCAGCCCCTTCTATTTAGCTCAGACTCTAGCTGGGGCGAAGCCGGTTACCACAGTGGTGGAACCCCGAGCTTTGACGCCGCCACAGATTTACCAGGACCCGTCATGCTTGGCGCACTGGCGGAACGGCGGGCAGCATCTCAGCTCGGCATTCAGATCCCAGGTGGCCGTGTCCTTGCGATCGGGAGTGGCGATCTCCTCGCCAACCGTCGTCTAAGTTCATCCCTCGGCAATCAGCTCTTTTTGTTCAGCCAGATCAACTGGCTCCTCGAACGCGACCAAACCCTCGCCCTGCCACCTCGGAAAATCGAGAGCTTCCAATTCAACCTCAGTCAGGCAGAGCTCAAGCGCCTCGCTATTACACTACTTATAATCCCATTGTTGATCGGCGTGCAGGGTCTGGTCATTATCTGGATTAGAAAATTTTAACGGGTATCCATGCGCCTCAGACTCACACTTTCCCTCCTTCTACTGAACGCAGCCCTGTTCAGCTACCTTTTATACCTAGACCAGAGTGGTGAAGTCTCAGCCAACGACTCTCGCCTCGTCTTTCCTCCCGGCATGGTGGAACAAGCAGAGGTGATTTCGGTGCAAAACGCCGCCACCACGGATACTTGGTCAGCGGAGAAAACGGGTGAACGCTGGATGCTGCGCGAGCCCGTCCTCTGGCCCGCCAACCCCTTTGCGATGAAAAGCCTGACGGCAGCACTTCGCAGTCTACGCTGGGAAACCCGTTTTGCTGTCGATGATCTCTCTGACGTTGGGCGTGAACTCGAGAATTACGGTCTCGGTGCCGGCGCTTCGACGTTGAGCCTCCGGGTCGGCGAAGAGACGATCACGCTACGCCTCGGGGCACCGACCGAAATCGGCAGTCGCCTCTACGTTCTCTCTCCAGACGAAAAAGAAGTCTTCGTCGTGCAGCGCCAAGTTCTTGAGGGACTAGAGCTCTCCTCAGATCGCCTCTTCGACACCCAAATCATCCAAATCCCGCCGGCTGAAGTCCGCAGCATCTACATTCAGAGCGGGAACAACGGCTCGAGCCGAATCGAACTTCTCCGCGAAAACGAAAGTTGGGTCTTGCGCGCTCCAATTCGTGTCGGGGCTTCCAACGGAGCAGTCACGACCGCCCTCGACGACCTTTACCTCACGACGGCCAAAGAATTTGCGGACGTCGCACCCTCGATCCACGGCCTTGATACCCCGTCCCTCCGGCTCAACATCAACGGCACCCAACGCCAACAAACCTTGCTCGTGGGTAGCCCGGTTGAAAACGCCTCCAACGGAGCCACCGCCTACGCAAAGCTCGAAGCCTATCCGACTATCTTCGTTGTCGACCAGTCCTCACTGAGCCCGTGGACCCAGCCGCAGGAATCGCTCCGCGAGCGGCGCATTACCCCTTTCAACCCTAATAACGCTAGTGCGATTCAGATCATTAGTGATAATCTAAGCATCAATCTCCAGAAACTTGAATCGGGGCGCTGGCAACTGATTACTTCCGGCGATGACAGCACCCTTCGCACCCTCACAGCCGACTCAGGCATTGTCCGAGATTTGATCATAAGGCTGTCCTCGATCGAGGCGCTACAATTCATTTCTGATGCGCCTTCGGAGGCAGACCTCGACCGCTTCGGGCTCGCTTCACCTCAGCGCACGGTGAGAATTCGATTGGAAAGCGATGAATCCTACGAGCTCCTCCTCGGAGATCTCGACCTCACGGCATTGAGCCCAGAGCAGTCGAATCGTCTCTTTGTGAGCACGGCAGCAAATTCCACCGTCTATCAGACCACTGCCTCGATTCTCGCCTACACTCCACTCGGGTCACTGCATTATCGCGAGCGTATCACCGAAGCACTCCCCACTGGAGCAAAAGTGACCGCTCTGCGCCTTCTTGAGATTGGAAGCAGCACGCCGCTACTCGAGACCACCCTCCTCGATGATGGGAGCATGCAGAGCGATGGCACCTTGAGCGAAGCTGAAAGCAAGGCCCTCCTCGCCCTCAGCAAGGCCTTCCGCCGTTTTCCGGTGCAACGCTTCATCAGCGAAGGATTCACGGATCCTCTAAAACTGGATGCCGAGACTGAGCTCAAATGGCGCTTTGCGATCGAAGCAGATATCCAGCTCAGCGGCGCAGCCAGCGCCGAGACAAGGCGCTACGTTCTAACCGAACGACTGGGCGGACGGACGCAATTTGCCGGGAGCGAAGCCCTCGACCTCGTTTTTGTCCTACCTCTGGAGCTGATCGATCCGCTCCATCCGATTATATTCAATCGGCCTCGTCCCGACGAGGAAGACATCCCACAGCCTCCCGCGACCGCTCCAGTCCTCACCCCTCTGGAAACGCCTTAAGCCCCATCGGATATGCGTTGGCGAAGCATTTCCTGGACAGCTTGCAAAGGTGGCTACCGCTTCTGTCTCGGTACCATCAATCTCGCTCTATTTTGCATCACTGGAGTGCAGATCCTGATGATCGGATCGATCCTCGTCGTCGGAACGATCGCGATACCTCAGGCCGCCCAGAGCTATCTCGAAAAACGCTTTGAGCAAGAAGGGCTTCACGTCAGTTGGGGCCGCGCGCTTTTTGACCTCACGGGCAAAATCATCTTCGAAGATTTCGCTCTTCTAGATCCGACACGCGAAAATCCCATTTTCGAAGCAGAGCACGTTCGCGCGGACCTAGATGTTACACCTCTTTTTTGGCGCGGACCACTTCAGCTCGAGAGCTTCTTCCTCAGAGAAGGCGCTCTCTACCTGCTCCCCGAGCTGTCAGATGGCTCGGACGAGCCCATTCTCAGAATCAGCGAGATCAAAATCGATAAAGACTGGAACTCGATCAAGATTGAGGAAGCCCACCTTGCGCTCCGCAAGACCCGCATCCTCGCACGCGGTAAGCTGACGCTCGAAGGCTACGATTTTGCCGGCCAAGACTCGGTTAACTTATCCAAACTATGGCGGCGCAGCTCTGCCAAGCTCGTCCCGCTGATCGAATACATCGAGCTCGTGGAAGAATCACTGATCGAGCTCACTTTCGAATCCAGCAGTGCCTCAGCATGGTCTGCTCTTGCCGACGTTCATGTTCCTCATTTCGAAATCACTTCCCCAGCCCGCGTTCAGGTCGAGCAAATCCACGCTCAAGCCACTGTCTCCTTCGTCGACAACCACGTCCTTCTCATTGATCCCATAGTGTTCACCGAGGAGGTTAGTTTTGAAAGCGATGGCAAACAGCTGACCCTGCTCAACCCGAGGCTAGATATCTTTGGGGACAATAAAACCCTCAGCACCGGCATCACCTGCCCGAGCTCATTTCAACTCCTAGGGCATTTGGGCGTCCCTGAGCTGGGCCTCGTCACTCTAAAACTAGAGGGAGAGCTTGATGAGGGCCTCACGCTCCTCGATCCCGCGTTGACGCTTCATCGCGAAGGGATGCGTTTGAGGCTCAACACTGAGACACCCGCGGCGAATGCTGACAGAGAGATCCACTTTGATTTTGTGGGCGAGCCGGATGCGGTTTTCGACCTACCCATGTTGCTCGGCGGCGGGATCGGAAAGCGGACCGACTTTAGCCAGCGCACGAAAATCGATGGGACGCTATTTCTAGGTCCCGACAATTCGATCGGGAAAGTAATATTCGGAATAAATGCGAAGCATTTCACGGTGAAAGAGGCCTTCTTCGACGAAGCCCGCACCGAAGGTATTTACGAAGACAAACGGCTGCAGGTCGGACCTATTCGCGTTTTCAACGATGATGGTCAGAATGCCGAAGGCTACTACATCCATAGCTTCGACGATACAGGCTTTCGCATCGTGGCCTCGGGCGAGGTGAAAGCCCACTTCCTTGATTCATTGCTTCCACCGTTCTACACCAAACTCTGGAATGACATCGATCCCGGCGAACGCCCCGCAGCGGCAGATGTCGATGTTACGGGAAAATGGAAAGAGCGGACGAGCATACAGGCCTTTGTTGATATCAAGGCAAACGAAGTTGGTTTCCGCGGATTGCCCGTCAGCGACGCAAATGTACTCGTCTGGTATGCTTATGGATTCGCCGAGCTCATTGGGCTCGAGGCCCTCACCGACGGGTACGGTACGCGTGGAGACATCGCTTTCACTTTCGCGCGGCCGGGGAGCAAAAACGGCAACCGCGTCTTTGTAGACGTCAGCACAATTCAACCGCTGGACACCATCCCTGTCGTTTTCGGACCTGACATGGAAGTCCTCGCTGAGTTGATGAGATTCGAGAGCCCACCACTCACTCAAATCAAAGGTTTCGTGAACTATGGGGCAGAGGCTGCCATCAAGCAAAGTATCGACCTCAAAATACTTTCCCGCAGCGCAGGCACCTTTCGCCGCGTCCCCTTCGACCGGATCCAGCTCAACGTCTACCAAGAAAACACCTTAAACTTCATCCCCCTCTTGGAAGGTGAAATTGACGAAGGCCGGATTAGCTTGGTCGGGGAGATCAAGCCAGCAACGAAGGGCGAAGGTTGGGCCGCTGACCTATTGATCGATTCGGATAACCTCCCTCTGGAAACTTTCAAAAAAATCCTCATCGAGCTCGACCCGGCACCCTCACTCACGCTCGGCCCCCCAAAGACTCCGCCGCTGAAGGGGAAAGTGGACCTCCAACTCGAGGTGAGCTTCGACGGCGTTCCGTGGGAAAGCCTCGAAGGCAGTGGAGAACTGCGCATCGAGGACGCAAATCTCGGACGCATCCACCTCTTCGGCGGCCTTTCTCGTGTCTTCTCCTCCGTTGGGCTGACGATGACATCACTGAATCTCGATCGCCTCCAGACCAGCCTTGAACTTGCGCCCAAAGAAGTTCGTATGCCCGATCTGACACTGCGCGGAGATGCCCTGCGGGTCGATTCACCTGGCAAAGTCATCCTTCCCAGCACTTTTCTCGACTTCCGAGCAAAGGCTTACCTCCTGGACCAGGAGCAGCGCAGCCTGCAGTCGGTCCTCGGATCGATCCTGAGCCCGCTGAGCTTCTTTCTCGAAGTCGACGTAAAAGGCACCTTCGACACCCCTATTTGGCGCCTGACGAAGAACCCTTTCAACCTCCTTCGCGCTCCACTGAAAAACCCCACGAGCACATCCGACGGGGCCCCGGCAGAAAAGCAACCAAGCCAAAATCTCCCCCGCCCGGCTCAGAAACCATCCGGCGTTAACCCTGCGCTGGAAGAATAGCTCGACCTTTGACGTTGCAGAGCGCCATTCCACTCGCGTAATTTACGCTGTTTTAGTCCCCCTCTCATCACCGAACTCAGCCCTAGGAAACTGTAATTTTGGACCTGAAAGAAATTAAACAAATCGTCGATTTAATGAAGCGCTCAGCTCTCACTGAGTTCGAAATCGAAGAAAAAGACCTTAAACTCCGCATTTGCCGGAGTAACGGCGAAACGCAAACTGTCTATGCGGCACCTGCTCCGGCACCCGTCGCGGCGGCACCGACCGCAGCAGCATCCGCGGCAGCGCCTGTCGAAGACGATAACAGTAAGAAAGTGAAGTCCCCCATGGTGGGCACTTTCTACGATTCACCTTCGCCTGACAGCCCTGTCTTTGCTAAGGTTGGCGATAAGGTCACCGCAGACACCGCTGTTTGCATCGTCGAGGCGATGAAGGTGATGAACGAAATCAAAGCTGAAGTTACAGGTACAATCACGGAAATCTGTGTTGTAAACGGTGACTCAGTGGAGTTTGGCCAAGCCATCTTTAAGGTCCAGTAGCGCTCACATGTTCTCCAAAATTCTCATCGCCAATCGTGGCGAGATTGCTCTGCGCATCATCCGTGCATGCCGCGAAATGGGCATCGAAACGGTTGCCGTCTACTCGGAAGCCGACGAACAGTCTCTCCACGTCCAACTTGCCGACGGCGCGATATGCATCGGCAAAGCACCTGGGTCCGAAAGCTACCTGCGCCCAGAGCGTATTATCGCGGCGGCCGAAATCAGTGATGTCGATGCGATCCACCCCGGCTACGGATTCCTCGCGGAAGACGCTGACTTCGCCGAGCAGTGCGAAGACTGCAAAATCAAATTTATCGGACCTCGCTCAGACGCTATTCGAAAAATGGGCGACAAGGCTGTTGCCCGCCAAACCGTGAAAGTAGGCGGTGTTCCGACCGTTCCAGGGAGTCTGGGTGTAATCGACACCTCGGAAGAGGCCGTGATCGTCGCTGAGCAGATCGGTTTCCCGGTTATCATCAAGGCCGTGGCAGGCGGTGGAGGACGCGGAATGCGCCTCGCCCACAATAAAATATCCTTTCACAAGGAATTTGCGGCAGCTAGCAACGAAGCCGCCAAGGCCTTCGGAGACGGGGCCGTCTACATTGAGAAATTCGTTGAAGAGCCGCGCCACATCGAATTTCAAATTCTCGCCGACGAACACGGCAACGTCGTTCACCTCGGCGAGCGTGATTGCTCCATTCAGCGTCGACACCAAAAGGTCGTTGAGGAAGCCCCTTCACCATTCATCACTGCAGAGATGCGTGAAGCGATGGGTAAGGCCGCCACCGACGCCGCAAAAGCATGTAATTACTCGAACGCCGGCACGATCGAGTTTCTCGTCGATAAGAATCGTAACTTCTACTTCATCGAGATGAACACGCGGATTCAGGTTGAGCACCCCGTGACCGAAGAAGTCACCGGCATCGACCTGATCAAAGCCCAAATCCGGATTGCAGCTGGCGAAAAGCTCTGGATGAAGCAAAAAGATATCAAGGTCGAAGGGCACTCCATCGAAGTGCGTGTGTGTGCCGAAGATCCATCGAATAACTTCATCCCCTCCCCCGGCACGATCACACTCTACTATGCGCCAGGAGGCCGTGGCGTGCGGATCGATAGCCACGCCTATAGCGGCTACACCGTTCCTCCTTTCTACGACAGTATGATCGCGAAAGTGATCACGAAAGGAAAGGACCGCGAGGAAGCGCTCGATCAAATGAGCCGCGCCCTCCACGACTATCTCATCCGTGGGATCAAAACGAATATTGGATTCACTCAAGCGATCATCCAAGATCCCGTCTTCCGCAGCGGCGCAGCGACAACGAAATTCGTCGAAGATTTTCTCGCTCGCACGCCTAAAGAACGCTTTATTAAAGAGTAAGAAACCAAGCGATTACACCCTTTAAACCAACTTCCCCCATGACCGACGAAAACGAATACGAAGAACCAACCGAAGTCACCGCGATCGAGATCGAAGATGACGGCGACGGTAACATCACCATCAACAACAACGTCGTCGCCAACATCATATCGATGGCCGCGAAAGAAGTCCCTGGCGTCTTCGGTTTAGCAAGTGGTAGTTTTCAAGGTCTCTTTAACAAGGGTGGCGTCATCTCAGTCGATGAGGACGCTGGGGGGAATTACCGTATCCGGGTTAAGGTCATCCTCATCTTTGGGGTGCGCATCGGTAAAGTTGCCGAAGAAGTGAAGCGCTCAATCAAAGAGCAGGTCGAGATCATGACTGACAAAGAAGTCTCGCGCGTAGACATCGTTGTCGATGAAGTCCGCCACCCGGAAAGACCGGAGAGCGAACTTGAGCTCGAAGACTAAGGTCAGCTCTACGACGGACTCATCCTCGACTGATCCCGTCCTCAGTCGCCTGACTGATCTTGCTCATGGGAGGACCTTTTCCTTTGGGGAACACTCGACCGAAAGCGGTGAGCGCGTACCAGTTGCTACCGGTGAATTCTGGACGTCTAAACAGCGCACCGGAAATCCTCTCCATGAGCTCTCCTATCGGGCTTGCTTTAAGCCGCAGCTGCCTGCGCTCTTCATCGAGGCCCTGACACGCCCAGGAGGCCACGTCCTCGATCCTTTCGGAGGTCGGGGCACAACTGCCCTCGAAGCCCACCTTCGCGGCCGCAGGGCGACGAGCAGCGACCTGAATCCACTCAGCGCTATTCTTCTAAAACCAAGGATCAACCCACCCTCGCTGGTGGAGATCGAAACCGCACTCAGCGCTTTGCCTGAGCACTTCGCGGGAGATCTGCCCGAAGAGCTCCTGACTTTCTACCACCCAAAAACGCTCGAAACCCTGTGTGCCTGGCGCGCGTATTGGATCGAGCGTGGCGACAAACTGACGCCCGCTGAAAACTGGATTCGAATGGTCGCAACCAATCGACTGACAGGACACAGCCCCGGTTTCTTTTCCGTCTACACGATGCCGCCTAATCAAGCCGTGAGTGTGGCGAGCCAAACCAAGATCAATCAGCGCCGGAACCAAACGCCACCCTTCCGCGAGGTGAAAGCCCTTGTTCTACGCAAGTCACGCCAGCTTCTAAAGTCGTATCAGAAACCCACTACACAGCAACTTTCTCAAGCGCTCGTTGCGAGCGCCGATCACATCAGCTCACTCGAAGACAACTCGGTCGATCTCGTCGTAACCTCCCCTCCCTTTCTCAATGTCGTCGATTACGACGGAGACAATTGGCTGCGCAATTGGTTCAATGGCT
>TARA_B110000037_G_scaffold144486_1_pt1 | contig 30254 bp, 25 predicted proteins | sample TARA_B110000037 | Tara Oceans TARA_B110000037 (sample SAMEA4397196) | marine metagenome | biome: Polar Biome; feature: [MIX] marine epipelagic wind mixed layer (ENVO:01000061); material: water (ENVO:00002006), including particulate matter (ENVO:01000060) such as... | depth 10-100 m | reverse complement strand
GTGTTGTTTGTTAATTATGATTCTTTCTTTTTTGTTCCGTAAAAATAGAGTGAGTGATTTTGAATATCGATGTCAAAAACTTCTTCAATTGTTTTCTTTATTACTTGAATTCTGGGATCACAGAATTCTTTTACTTCTCCTGAATCTGTGAAAATTACGTGATCATGGTTTTTGTCAAAGTAACTTTTCTCATATCGTGCCATAGACTGACCATCAAATTGATGCTTTCGAACTAAGCCACAATGCAACAAAATTTCAATTGTATTGTAAAGCGTTGCTCTACTAACTCTATAGTTTTTGTTTTTCATATTGATGTAGAGAGACTCTATATCAAAATGTTCATCAGCATCATAAATCTCCTGAAGAATTGCATAGCGCTCAGGTGTTTTTCTATGCTTATTCTCCTCGAGATAGGATGTAAATACTTTTTTTACTATTTCTTGATTTTCAAGAGAATTACTCATTTTCTTAAAATTTTATGAAAAACAAATTTAATGTTATTTCTGATTAAATTCCTTTTTTTCTAAGATGTTATTTATAAACTATTAACACGGTCTACTTTTTTAACACCATCAACTTTTCGAATATTTTTCATCAACTTATCCAACTGACCGCTGTTCTTTACGCTAAGACTTATTTTGCCGTCAAAAACACCTTCATTTGCAGCAATATTGATACTGTTAATAAATACTCCAATATTACCAGAAATAATTTTTGTAAGACTGTTGATAATACCACTATTGTCAGCACCGCTAATATGTAAAATTACTTTAAAGTCTTGTTTTGTGGAATCAATCCATTTTGCCTGCATAATTCGATACGCATAGTTAGACTGCAGTAAAATCGCATTCGGGCAGTTTTTTTTATGAATTTTAATTCCCTCGTTGATCGTTAAAAAACCAAAAACTTTGTCTCCTGGTATTGGATTGCAACATTGGGACAGTTTGTAGTCTAATTTTTCTTCCTCCTTTCCAAAAACCAAAGCATCATAGGTGCTGGTTATTTCATTAGAATCAATGCTATTTTGCTTATGGGAGGGTGCGCGTCTTAATTTGGTTTTAAAGAAGTTAAGAATGGTGCTATTTCGCTGTGCTACAAAAGCTTTTAATTTTGTATTGTCTATAGCGCCATTCCCAACTCTAAAAAACAGATCAAAACTTGTTCTTATTTTAAAAAAGCTTACCAGTTCATTTATTGTTTTTTCATTAAAAGGAATTTTTAAATGGCGCAATTTTCGTGATAAAATAGCTTTCCCTTCCTCAGAAATTAGTTTTTCTTCATCTTTTAAAGCAATTCTTATTTTAGTCTTCGCCCTGGCGGTTATTACAAAGTCCAACCATCTTGCATTGGGTTTGTTATTTGCGGTGGTAATTACTTCTATTTGATCCCCACTTTTTAAAACATGACTCAAGGGTACTAACTTTCCGTTTACTTTTGCTCCTCTACACTTTAACCCTACATCTGTGTGAATGGTAAATGCAAAATCTAGTGCGGATGCATCTTTTGGCAATGACTTTAATTCTCCCTTGGGCGTAAAAACATAAATTTCTTTAGAATATAAATTCAATTTAAACTCTTCAACAAAATCAACAGCATTCAGGCTCTGATTCTCTAAAGATTCTTTTAATCTGTTTAACCAAGATTCTAAACCGCTCTCATTTGCACTCCCTTGTTTGTATTTAAAATGTGCTGCGTATCCTTTTTCTGCAATTTCATTCATCCTAGCAGAGCGAATCTGGACTTCTACCCACTGGGCATCAGGTCCTACTACTGTGATATGCAGCGCTTCATAGCCCGTTGTTTTCGGCTGAGAGATCCAATCTCTCAATCGAGTAGGGTTTGGCTTAAAATAATCCGTTACAATCGTGTAAATCTTCCAAGCATCAAACTTGTCGTCATCGGAAGTCGGTGTATAAATGATTCGGATAGCATACTTATCGTATACCTCCTCAAAAGTAACGTTCTGTTTTCGCATTTTTCTGCGAATTGAATAGATGGATTTAAAACGGCCCTTTACCTCGTAGTTGAAGTTTTCTTTATCAAGCCCTTCTTTTAATGTTTCTGCAAAAGTCTCTAGGTATTTTTGTTGTTCTTGTTTGCTTTCTTTTATTTTGGTAACGATGTCTTTAAACACCTCTGGTTCCGTATATTTTAAACCTAAATCTTCTAATTCTGTTTTAATGTTATACAATCCCAAGCGATGTGCTAAAGGTGCATAAATATATAAAGTTTCTGAAGCAATCTTTACTTGTTTATGAGCTGGCATTGCATCCATCGTTTGCATATTGTGAAGTCTATCCGCAATTTTAATTAAAATAACGCGCACATCGTCATTTAAGGTCAAGAGCATTTTTCTGAAGTTTTCTGCTTGTATAGAAGCATCCTGCTCTTTGTTTAAACGAGAAATTTTTGTGAGTCCACTTACAATACGCGCACTTGTTTCTCCAAACAACTGTTCCATGTCATCAATAGTATATGCAGTATCTTCCACAACATCATGCAATAGCGCAGCTGCAATAGAGGTAGCACCCAAACCAATCTCCATAGCAACAATTTTGGCCACTGCAATTGGATGGAAAATATAAGGTTCACCTGTTTTTCTGCGTTGTTCAGAATGTGCATCCACGGCAATTTCAAAGGCCTTTCTAATTAATTTTTTATCCGAAATAGACAAAACCTCATAAGTTCCTTTTAGTAGATCTTTGTATCTACTTGCAATTTCTTTATTTTCTTCCTCTATGGTAGCAGTATATAGCATAAATAAATCTAAAGATTTAAATTTTTAATTGAAAGTGAATTTAAGAATAAGAATTTTAACAAACAAGAATTTACTTTTCTAAATTGTACTAACATAACTGACAATATGAAGTGCGCTAGTTGTCAAAGCAAACAAAAACTAGATATTGAAAACATATTTTAGCTTCATTTAATTGGATAAGAATGGAATTGAACTCGTTTTTGTTGTATTTATTTGCATTTTTTACTTGCATACATTGCGGCGCCCACGATACCTGCATTATTTTTAAATTCCGCCACTTTAACTTTAACATCTGTAGTTAAGTATTGTTTAAAACCGTCGTATCTCTTGCTAATTCCACCGCCTAAAATAACTAAACTTGGTGTGTACACAATTTTTAGATATGCTAATAACAAATTAAATCGTTTTGCCCATTCCTCCATCGATAAATGTTCTTTTTTACGAACGGAATCTGCGGTATACAACTCAATAATTTCACCATCGGTATGCAACATTTTTCCAACTTCTAAATTAGGAATTAATTTTCCGTTATAATAGAGTCCAGAACCAATTCCTGTGCCAATTGTAACAACAATTACAAGCCCTTTTTCATTTTTTGCAGCTCCAAAACTTACTTCTGCCAAGCCCGCCAAGTCGGCATCATTGCTCACGTAAAATGGTAGTTTACAGGTTTTTTTAAATAACGTATCTACTTTTACATGCAACCATTTTTCACTTAAATTGCCAGAGTGAATACACCTGCCGTCTACAATTGTTGTAGGAAAACTGCAACCAACTGCTTTTTTCCATCCGAAATGTGTAATCATTTCGTTGATTATTTTGGACACAGCCTCTGGAGTTGCTGGTTTTGGTGTGGCAATTCTGTGTCTTTCAGATAGTAGTGCTCCTGTTTTGGTATTTACAATAGCTCCTTTAATTCCAGAACCACCAATATCTATCCCTAACATTTTCATAGCTTAATTTTTAAATGCTCTTTGTCTTTTTGCTTCAAACAAAACAATAGCAGCAGCAACAGAAACGTTCATAGAATCTATTTTTCCCTGCATTGGTATGTTAATGTTTTGCGTTGCGTTCTCTCTAAATAGTTCCGTTAAGCCATTGGCTTCTGTCCCAACTGCAATTGCACAAGCTTCTGTGTAATTTTCTTTGTGATATTCGTTCGAATTTTGCAGCGTGGTTGCATATATTTTTATATTATTTTCTTGTAGAAAAGCTATAATTTCTTCAGAAGTTCCTATCGCAATTTGAGTGGTAAAAACACAACCGATACTCGCGCGAATGATATTAGAATTGTACAAATCACTTTTAGGATTTGCAATCAGAACAGCTGCTACATTTGCGGCATCTGCAGTTCTTAAAATAGCACCGATATTTCCAGGTTTTTCAACACCTTCTGCAACAAGTATTAATGGATTCTTAGTTTTAAAGATAATATTTTCTAAAGAGAAGCTTTTTGATTTTGCAACAGCAATTATTCCTTCTGTAGAATCTCGATACGCTAATTTTTGATATACTTCTTTCGAAATTTGAATTCTATGTATATTTTCATTAAAAAGATGCAGAACCTCTTGATCAGAAATTAATTCTTCAAAATATAAAATAGTATCAAATTTATAATTTGTAGCTACAGCCAAAGATATTTCTCTTTTGCCTTCAATAATAAAAAGTCCTGTTTTTTTACGCTCACGAGATTTCTCTTGTAGTTTTATAAGGTCTTTAACGTAAGAATTTTGAATACTAGTAATTTCTTTCATTAAGACAAAGATACCTTTTTGTAGGTATTGTGGAAACAATCAATTTAAACAATTTTTGCAAGTGTAATAAAATAGGGACGTTTTATTTATGCTGTCTATTATTTGAGACGATATTGCTATCTAAAGAAGATTTAGGGAATTTTTTTTTGAGGAAAAAAGGCCCGCAAATAGCGAGCCTTTTAAATAGTATAAATTTATATTATTTTGTTTTGTATTTTTCTGCATACCGTTTCCAAAGTTCTGTTTGGTGGGTCTCTAAGCTAATTTTTCTACCTTGAATAAAAGCATCAGTTAAAATATTACTGCGCATTTCTAATGCATCTCCTTCAGAAATAAATAAGGTAGCATCTTTACCAACCTCTAAAGAACCAGCAAAAGAATCGATTCCTAAAATCTTAGCCGCATTTAAAGTAATTAGCTGCAATGCCACTTCTTTATCCAGACCAAAGGCAGCAAAAGTACCAGCATAAAAAGGTAGATTTCTAGTATTCATGCGCTCCATTTGTCCTTCCATTCCAATACTTACCAAAACACCTTTATCAATTAAAGTTTTTGCAATGGTATAGGTGGCATCATAAGAATCATCTTCGCTATTCGGATTTCTGTGAGGTCTTTCTAAAATTACCGACACCTTATTTTTTACTAATAAATCAGCTACCTTTTCTGCGTGTCCTCCATTTACAATTGTCAGATTATTGATGCCTAATTTTTTAGAAATTGTAATTGCATCTGTAATTTCTTTCTGACCGCTCACATGAAGAAAAAACCGTTTAGAACCATCAAATAAACCAGCTGTTGCTTGGTAAGGTAAGTGTGTTTTTACTTTATTACCAGCTAAATAATTCTTAGCATTCATAAAGTAATCCTTTATTTGGCTAATGTTTTCGATATATTTTGGATTGGGTTTCAAAGCTGGGTCTTCTCCTAACCACCATTTTCCAGCAGTAAAACTAGAGGGCCAATTCATGTGAATACCGCCATCTGTTTTAATGGAAGCATCTTCCCAGTTCCAAGCGTCTAATTGCACAACAGACGATGTTCCCGAAAGTGCGCCTCCTCTTGGAGTTATTTGTGCTATTAACACACCATTTGGTCGCATAGATTCAACCACTTTACTTTCTGCATTATAAGCGATTAAACTTCTAATATGCGGATTCATAAGACCAATTTCATCTTTGTCATCAGTGGCTCTTACTGCGTCTATTTCTACCAAACCTAAAGTAGTATTTGAAGCAATAAAACCAGGATATACATGTTTCCCTTTGGCACTTATAACGGTTCCTAATCTGGCTGTTTTTAACGTTGCGCTGCCAACAAAAGTAATTTTACCATCACTAAAAGTCAATAGTGAGTTTTCAATGATTTCTCCATTTCCTATATGTGCAGTTGCACCTTCAATGGAAAAAGTAGTGGTCTGTTTGTCTGCAGGTGTTTGTTGTGCGATGCTATTTCCTACTAAGAAGAAAAATAGCAAACTATATATTGTTTTTTTCATCATTTTTAGTTTTTAAGTGCTTCTAAAGTATCACAGTGAAAATTAATATCACCTCTTTTCATAGGTGCTTTTGTTTTGCCACCCTTCATTTTTTCATTTAGCATCATGGTAATCAATTTACTTTTCTCTTGTTTGATTGCTGCCCGCTTTTTCAAGTCTTCGTTTCTATCAAAGAAAATTTTACCATCTACAATTGTCTTTTCTGCTTTTGCGTAGATAGACATTGGATGATGGCTCCATAAAACAACATCCGCATCTTTTCCTGCTTTAATGCTTCCTACTTTGTCATCAATATGTAAGAGCTTTGCAGGATTTATAGTGACTGTTTTCCAAGCTTCTAATTCAGACATTCCACCATATTTAATTGTTTTAGCAGCTTCTTGATTCAAACGTCTTGACATTTCTCTATCGTCAGAATTTATAGCTACCGTTACCCCAGCATTGTGCATAATTGCGGCATTGTATGGGATTGCATCATTTACCTCATATTTATACGCCCACCAATCTGAGAAAGTAGAACCTCCAACACCGTGTTCTGCCATTTTATCAGCAACTTTATAACCTTCTAAAATATGTGTAAATGTGTTGATTCTAAAATTGAATTTCTCAGCAACTTTTAGTAACATATTTATTTCTGACTGCACATAAGAGTGACAAGAAATAAAGCGTTCTCCATTTAAAATTTCAACCAACGTTTCCATTTCATCATCTTTTCGATACGGATTACCACTTTTCTTTAAAACTTCATATTCTTGCGCTCTTGTAAAGTAATCTGTAAACAATTGTTCAACACCCATTCTTGTCTGGGGAAAACGTGTTCCATTAGGACTTCTAGATTGCTTGACATTTTCACCCAATGCAAATTTTATAAATTTTGGTGAATTGTCATAAATCATACCATCTGCACTTTCTCCCCATTTTAGTTTGATGATTGCAGAGCGTCCACCAATTGGATTTGCAGAACCATGCAAAATTTGAGCAGAAGTAGTTCCACCAGAAAGATTTCTATAAATATTGATGTCATTCGGATCAATTACATCTTCTATCGTAACTTCAGCAGACGAATTTTGTGCACCTTCATTGATTGCAGAAGCAGCAATATGAGAATGTTCATCTACAATACCTGCAGTTAGATGTTTCCCTGTTCCATCAATTTCTTTTGCTTTTTTAGCTTTTAAATTGGTGCCAATTTCAGCAATTTTACCGTCCTTTAGTAATACATCTGTATTTTTTAAAATTCCAGCGGCTTCACTTGTCCAAACAGTAACGTTTTTGATTAAAATAGTTTCTGTCACTGGGATTTTATAATTTCCAAAACCAAGATTAGGATAACTTACTGGAAGTACAACAATGGCAGCTTCTTTTTCTTCCTGCTTTTTTTTCTTTTCCTTCTTGCTGTCTTTCTGTACCTGCTGGCTTGCAGACCAATACGTTTCATTTCCTTGGGTGTCAAATGCAGTTCCTTGCATTACGTTAGAAACGTTTATAATTTTACCCAACATTCTTGTGTATACCTTATCTTCATTCAAGGTAATCGAGATCCAATCTTCTTTGTAAGAAAATTTAGATTTCACTTTTTCATCCTCCATTTTAATAACAGCAGTTTGTTTTGCAGCCTTACCAGAAATGATTAATTCGTAATTTTTATCATTTACAGACAACATGTAATTTCCTGTAATATCTTTAATATGCATGTCATTCACTACATTTTTGTCTCCTTGCACCCAATTTTCATAAATGGTGGTTTTCGCATCAAAAATATCTCCAGAAGTAACAATAAAATTGGCATAACTTCCTGTTCTTAAATTTCCAATAGCACTATTTCCAATAATAGTTGCAGGAATTGTTGTGAGAGCAGCTAGCGCCTTCTCTTTATCAAAACCGTATCTTATTGCTTTTTGTAAGTTTTTATGAAAAGACTTAACAGATTTTAAAGAGCGCGTAGTCAATGCAAAGTTAACCCCGTTTTCCGCCAATACTTTTAAATTAGAAGGCTCTTGATTCCATTTACGCATGTCTCTTAGAGAGATTTGTTGCGCTAGTAGCGGGTCAGAAACATCATAAGCATCACTGAAGTTAATAGGTATAATAAAATTGGCGTTTGTTTCCTTTACTTCATTAATTCTTTCAAACTCGTCTCCAGAGCCGACAATTGTATATTGAATACCAAATTCGTCTCCAACTTTATCTGCCCTTAAAGCGTCTAATAAATTTCCTGTTTCAAATATTTGAACCAAGTTTTTATTACTATTTAGAGCCTCTAAAGCCAAATCTTTATTTTTCATATTTCCTTGTGCATACCAAGATGCGTCGTTATACGTCTGTCTTAACAATGCCATTGCGCCCATTCTAGAACCAGGGTAGGCTTGTTTAGAGGATGCACTTTTAGAAAATGATAAGTATTGCGCAGATTTGGTATCTAATATCCTGTAAGCGTTTGAAGAATTAGGATTCAACGCAATTAACAATCCGTTTCCACGGACAATACCATCTTGTAAATGTGTGTTTACAACACCAAAACCAGCATTTAATAGTTCTTTTGCTTTTTTAGCATCGAATGAAAAATCTTTTATAGGGTCTATGTCTGGCCGAATATGATCATTCCAGTAATACCCTTCTCGAGAAGCAGCATATTGAGTTGATCTGCTGCGACCGGCAGCTCTTTTCGGTTTCTTAATTCCAAAATCTGAGTATAAATCGATAAAAGAGGGATACATCGTCTTTCCTGAAAGATTTACAATTTTTGCACCTTTAGGAATTTTAACAGCTGTACCAAAATTAATTATTTTACCATTTTCTATAAGTAAAGTTCCATTTTTAAGAATTTTTTCTGGCGTCACATAAATAGTAGCATTGGTAAATGCAACTAAGGTATGATCTGTCGTTTTCACGCCAGTATCCGTGGGAAAGTAATCTTGTGCATACATGGTATGAACCGATAAGAAAAAAAGTAGTACGAGTAGTTTTTTCATTGAGTTTGATTTGATTTGATTTTAAATTTATTCATATGCTTTTTGAATAGTGTTAAAAGAAATTATTTTAACAAAAATTTCAGGAAACTATCATTTTTTCAAAGATTCAAAATAAGAGATCAATAGGGCGACAACATGATTATAGGAATCCGTCCCGTGTTCCTGTTTATTAACCTTTAAATAGGTGTTGTATCCTTTTTTCACAAGCGGTTCAAAGGGGTTTTTGTAAGCTTTCCAAGACTTGTAACTTGCACTAAAATCCTTTTCAATTCCTACATGTACATTTTTCCAAAGCCGTTTCGCTAATTTTGGATTTCGTTTTTTTAGTTCTGAAATGCAGTAGGCAAATGCCATTCTATAACTTGCATATTTAAAATACAAATCCGTATTGTAATTTGCGGCTAGGAAACCAATAAAATTTGCTTCGTTTTCTGCAGCGAAACCAATTTGATGCGCTATTTCATGACATACCGTTGTTGGATAGCCTGTTTTTGGAATGCGGTCGTTTACTTGCGCTTCCCCTGTCAAAGGGTTTAAATAGCCCGCAGTTCCATTGTACATTTGCAACCAACTCATTAAAGAATTTTTTATAGATGCCTGCTGATATGTAAACTGCGGATATTCTTTTGATAACTTCTGGTAACCAAGCGCTGCCATGTTATACATTGTTTGTTGATCATGGATGTTCACCACTTTTACAGTATCATTTTTTGTAATTTTAAATTGATAATAATTTAATTTTCCAATAACGCGTATACTTACTTTTTCAAGCTGATCTGTGCTGTAATTTTCTATAGGGTACTGCATGGTTTTGGCTAAGGGTTCTCTGAAGTAATTCAAGCCCCAGAAAAGGTAAAAACAAAAATAGATACCCGATAATATGGATATAAAGTGAATTAGTTTTGGAATTAAATTACGAAACCTATTCGCAATCAAACGAACAATAAAGCGCATAAAAATAAAAAATAAATATCCGAGTAAGAGATCTCCAAAAGAAAAAGGCAGCCAACCAAAAACAATCCTCAAAAATGAAGAGATTACCGGATAAATACCATGGGCATAATACAGCTCTATAAATTCAGGGTTTTTAGCCGCCCATTGCACCAATACAATTTGTATGGGTAGGAAAAGGGCTATGAAAAGTTGTTTTTTATTTATTTTCATTGGGATAAAAATAATCTATTAAAATAGAAGTTGTCTGGTTATTAACAAGATAATAACAATTTAGTTTACAATTATTGTTTACAAATTTAAATGTGATTTTAGAGAGGAGAACCAAGTAAAAAAGTACCTTTGTTATTATGGAGAAAACGAATGCAAACCCAGTAAAAAAGACTGATAAAAGTAGAATTATTAGTCTTGAAAAAGGTAAAATTCCACCTCAGGCGGTAGAGCTTGAGGAGGCGGTGTTGGGTGCAATGATGATTGATAAAAAAGGAATTGATGATGTAATTGACGTTTTAAGTGCAGATGCCTTTTATGACCAAAAACACAACGAAGTATATGCTGCTATTTATGAATTGTTCCAAAACTCAGAACCTATTGATTTATTAACGGTGTCAAACCTGTTAAAAAAGAATGGAAAGTTAGAGTTTGTTGGTGGTGATTTATATCTCATTCGATTGACGCAAAAAGTAGCGTCTTCAGCACACATCGAATTTCATGCAAGAATTATACTTCAAAAATACATTCAGCGTAAATTAATCTCTATTTCAAGCGAAATTATTGAAAATGCCTACGACGATGGGACTGATGTTTTTGAGTTGTTAGACGATGCAGAAGCAAAACTTTTTGAAGTTACTCAAGGGAATTTGAAAAAGAGCTCTGAAGATGCCGGTTCTCTTGTAAAGCAAGCTTTAGCTAAAATTCAAGAAATTGGAAATTCTGAAGGAATGTCTGGATTAGAAACGGGTTTTACCAAATTAGATGCTTTAACTTCTGGATGGCAACCTTCGGATTTAGTAATTATTGCGGCCCGTCCTGGTATGGGAAAAACAGCATTTGTAATTTCGATGGCCAAAAATATGGCAATTGATTTTGGTCACGGTGTTGCCGTGTTCTCACTGGAGATGTCTTCTGTGCAGTTAATTACCCGGATGATCTCCTCTGAAACGGGCCTAACTTCAGAAAAATTAAGAAAAGGAAACTTAGAACCACATGAGTGGGAGCAACTAAATGTAAAGGTTAAAAAGTTGTCAGATGCGCCTATTTTTATAGATGATACCCCATCACTTTCTGTCTTTGATTTGCGTGCAAAAGCACGAAGATTAGTATCTCAACACGGTGTAAAAATTATTGTAATTGATTACTTACAATTAATGACAGCCGGTGGCAAGTCAGGTGGAAACCGTGAACAAGAAATCTCTATGATTTCTAGAAACTTAAAAGCATTAGCAAAAGAATTAGAAGTGCCGGTAATTGCACTGTCTCAATTATCACGTGCTGTAGAAACACGTGGAGGGAGTAAAAGACCGTTACTCTCTGATTTACGTGAATCTGGTGCCATTGAGCAGGATGCTGATATCGTATCTTTTATTTTCCGTCCAGAATATTACGGAATGACAGAATGGGATGACGATGAACATACACCATGTGAGGGGCAAGGGGAATTTATTGTTGCAAAACATAGAAATGGTGGATTGGATAATATTCGTTTGAAATTTACAGGACATCTAGCAAAATTCTCCGATTTGGACGAAGGTTTTAGTTCAGAATTTCAATCCGCGATGAACACCGATTTTCCAGATCAAAGAATTGAACCGAAAGATGCTTTTGGGAGTGATGATGTTCCATTTTAAAAAGGATAGTTTTTATAAAATTATAGAAATACACAATTGCTCCAAAGTAATTGTGTATTTTCGTTTTCATATGAAAAAAGGGCTACTCATACTTTTGTTTTTTCTGATTTCAAATCCAAGTTGGGCCTCCTTTATTTACGTGCCTATGAGCGCTTCGAATCAAAAAAACCATCTAAAAGCTTACGGAATTGTGTATTTTTCTTTGGAAGCAGGTTTAAAATCAAAATGGTTATTAAATTATGACGGTGGCGCTTTTCTAATTGAAAACAATAAAATTATTTCAAACGAATGTAAAGTTCGGGGCGTTTCCTATCAAATAATTTCAGATATCAAAGCGCAAATAATATTAGAAAAAATTGCGGCACCTTCTTCCAATCAAGACGCAGTAACCTTAGAAAAAGCACCTAAAATTGCAGTCTATTCGCCAAAAGATAAGATGCCTTGGGATGATGCCGTTACCATGGTATTGACCTATGCTGAAATTCCTTTTGATGTTATTTATGACACGGAGGTTTTAGCCGATAAATTACTTATTTATGAATGGTTGCATTTGCATCATGAAGATTTTACCGGGCAATATGGGCGCTTTTACGGATCTTTTAGAGCAGTTCCTTGGTATATCGCAGCAAAGCAAAGGGCAGAAAAATTAGCAAGTACCCTCGGATATGCTAAAGTGTCACAGGAAAAACTAGCAGTTGCTAAAAAAATTAGAGATTATGTGGTCGGCGGAGGCTTTATGTTTGCCATGTGCTCTGCAACAGATAGTTTTGACATTGCACTGTCTGCTGAAGGTATTGATATTGCAGAGTCAATGTTCGATGGCGATGCGACTTCAGTAGACTACCAATCGAAACTCAACTATAATAAAACATTTGCTTTTAAAAATTACCAGCTAATTAGGAATCCAAAAACCTATGAGTTTTCTTCAATAGACATGACTAGGAAGCGTAAAATCCCCAAGACTTCAGATTATTTTTCCCTGGTAGCATTTTCAGCAAAATGGGATCCCGTACCGACTATGTTAACTCAGAATCATACTACTTTAGTAAAGGGTTTTATGGGACAGACCACTTCTTTTGACCGTAGCACAGTGAAAAGCAATGTGCTCGTTTTAGGAGAGCATATGTTGAATAGAGAGGCCCGTTATATTCACGGAACCATCGGGAAAGGAATGTTTACTTTTTATGGGGGGCACGATCCTGAAGACTATACGCATAGAATTGGTGATCCCAAAACAGAGTTAGACCTACATCCAACGTCACCAGGCTATCGCTTAATTTTAAATAATGTGCTATTTCCTGCAGCGAAGAAAAAAAAGCAAAAAACATAACTTTTGAAGCGATAATGAGTAACAATTTCATTTTAATTGTTAATAACCTTGTTTTTTGGGTATAAATAATCTTGTAAGTTGCTACTAAAAAAATTACTTTTGTCCCTAAATTAAATTAATAAAATGCCAACAACACAACAATTACAAGATTTTACGCAACAAGTACGCAGAGATATTTTACGTATGGTTCACAAAGTAAATTCTGGGCACCCAGGAGGTTCTTTAGGCTGTGCAGAGTTTATTACTTGTTTATACCAAGAAGTAATGGAGTATTCTACGGATTTTTCAATGGATGGAAAAAATGAAGATTTGTTTTTTCTTTCTAATGGGCACATTTCACCTGTTTTTTATAGTGTTTTAGCACATAGTGGTTTTTTCTCAGTTTCAGAATTAGCTACTTTTAGATTGTTGGATTCAAGGTTGCAAGGACACCCAACAACCCATGAAGGTTTGCCAGGAGTAAGAATAGCTTCCGGTTCTTTAGGACAAGGGTTGTCTGTTGGTTTGGGAGTTGCGCAAGCGAAAAAATTAAACGGGGATGCTAAAATTGTTTATACTTTGCATGGAGATGGAGAATTGCAAGAAGGTCAGAACTGGGAGGCAATTATGTATGCATCTGCAAAGAAGGTAGATAATTTAATTGCAACGGTAGATTTAAACGGAAAGCAAATTGACGGGGCTACAGATGATGTTTTAGCCATGGGAAGTATTCGTGCAAAATTCGAAGCTTTTGGTTGGGATGTTTTAGACATTGAAAAAGGGAATGATATTGAAGCAATATTAGCAGGTTTGTCCAAAGCAAAAACATTGACAGGAAAAGGAAAGCCCGTGTGTGTTTTGTTACATACAGAAATGGGTAATGGCGTAGATTTTATGATGCATACCCACGCTTGGCACGGGAAAGCACCAAGTGATGCGCAATTAGAAAATGCTTTAGCTCAAAATCCTGAAACTTTAGGAGATTTTTAAAAAAAATAAAATTAAGATAAAAAGAGTTTTTCATGTTCATTGGGAGACTCTTTTTTTATGTTTTTTTTTTAAATAAAGATTCGGAATATTGGTACCTTTACAAAGGGAAATTATACAGCACTATGTATTCGCTGAAATTATATAATACTGACACAAAGAATGAAAATAGGAATCGTTTGTTATCCAACTTTTGGTGGAAGTGGAGTAGTAGCTACAGAGTTGGGAATGGCTTTGGCAGATAAAGGGCATGAAGTACATTTTATCACCTATAACCAGCCGGTTCGTTTGGATTTCTTGTCACACAACTTGCATTTTCATCAAGTAGTAATTGAAGAGTACCCTTTGTTTGAGTATCAACCCTATGAACTAGCATTGTCGAGTAAAATGGTTGAAGTTGTAAAAAAACATGATTTAGACGTCATACACGCACACTATGCAATTCCGCACGCATATGCAGCGTATATGGCAAAACAGATGCTAAGAGAAAAAGGCTTGGACGTGCGTGTGGTAACGACACTTCACGGAACTGATATTACCTTGGTGGGAAGCCATCCTAATTATAAGACAGCCGTCGAATTCAGTATTAATAACTCAGATGTAGTCACCGCAGTATCCAATAATTTAAGGGATACAACGAATAAATTATTCAATATTACGAACGATATTAAAGTTATCTATAACTTTATAGATATTGACAAATACGACAGCGCACACAAAGAAGAATGCAAGCGTTTTGCCTTGGCAAAACCGCATGAAAGAATTTTTACACATGTCAGTAATTTTAGACCTGTAAAAAGAGTGGAAGATGTAGTGCGTATTTTTAATGAGGTTAGAAAAGAAGTTCCCTCTAAATTATTAATGATCGGAGAAGGACCAGAAAGAGTAAAAGCAGAAAAATTAGTTAAGGAATTAAATATTACGGAAGAGGTCTTTTTTTTAGGAAATAGTACAGAAGTAACAAAGATTCTCTGCTATACAGATGTTTTTCTATTGCCTTCACAAACGGAAAGTTTTGGTTTGGCTGCGCTCGAAGCGATGGCAGCAGGAACAGCAGTTATCTCAACAAATACTGGAGGTCTTCCTGAAGTGAATATTCAAGGAGTCACCGGATATTTAAGTAATTTAGGTGATGTGGCAGACATGGCCAAAAATGCGATAGCGATCTCCAAAGAAGATGCAATTTTAGAAAAATTTAAACAAAATGCTAAAAACCATACACGCCAATTTTCTTTAGAAAGTATTCTTCCCGTGTATGAGGCTATTTATACCTCTTGTTATCAAAAGAAAGAAGTATAGATCTCTTTTTTTCTAACTTTTGCGATTATAAATAAATACTCCGCTAAATTTATTTTTTATTGAAGATCAGTTGGCTAAGGAGTTGTTTTGATATTCATAAGGAATGTTTTTTATAAATACTGCAGATTATACCAGCAAAGGCAGGTCGGTTTTTAATTATTTATATATCTTTCAATTTCTTAACATTTTAAATAGTTTTATGAAGAAAGTAGCACTGCATTGGAAAATTTTAATAGGAATGGTACTTGGTATCGCTTTTGGATTTGTAATGAACTCTGTAGCTGGAGGAAAAGGATTTGTAACCGATTGGATCAAGCCTTTTGGAACTATTTTTATTAATCTTTTAAAATTAATTGCGGTTCCTTTAATATTGGCCTCTTTAATTAAAGGGATTTCAGATTTAAAGGATATTTCCAAAATTAAAAAGATGGGTTTTAGAACCATCTCTATTTATGTAGGAACTACGCTAATTGCCATTATAATTGGTTTATTGATTGTAAATACAGTGAAGCCAGGAGCAGGAATGTCTGCGGATACCATCGAGAAAATTAAAGCGAAGTATGAAACAGATCTTGGAGTAACAGATAAGTTGGTAAAAGCTTCGGTTCAAAAAGATGCCGGACCATTGCAGGCATTAATAGATATTTTCCCTAGTAATATTTTTCAGTCTTTTGTGGATGCAAGCATGTTACAAATTATCTTTTTTGCATTGTTCGTTGGGATTTCTTTACTCTTAATTCCAGAGAAAAAAGCAAAACCATTGGTAGATTTTTTTGATTCTTTAAATGAAATGGTCATGAAAATGGTGGACCTAATTATGCTTTTCGCACCCTATGCTGTATTTGCATTATTAGCAAATGTGATTATTGCTTTTGATGATATTGAAATTCTTTTAAAATTATTAGTCTATGCGTCTTGTGTCGTTGGGGGCTTACTTTTAATGATTGCTTTTTATCTCGTTTTAGTAAAGGTGTACACAAAAAAATCTCCTTTATGGTTTTTAAAACAAATTAGTCCTGCACAATTATTAGCATTTTCTACAAGTTCTAGTGCAGCAACGCTTCCCGTAACTATGGAAAGAGTAGAAGAGCACTTAGGAGTGGACAAAGAAGTTTCTGGATTTGTTTTACCGGTAGGGGCTACAATAAATATGGATGGGACGAGTTTATATCAGGCAATTGCGGCGGTATTTATCATGCAGGTAATTTGGCCAGAAGGCTTAACGTTCTCCAACCAATTAGTAATTGTTTTAACTGCATTATTAGCTTCTATCGGATCTGCCGCGGTTCCAAGTGCTGGGATGGTAATGTTGGTCATTGTATTGGAATCTGTAGGTTTCCCTGAAGAATTACTACCTATCGGATTGGCATTAATTTTTGCAGTGGATCGCCCTTTAGATATGATGAGAACTACGGTCAATGTTACTGGAGATGCTACCGTTTCAATGATTGTGGCTAAATCTTTAGGAAAACTGAAGGACAAGCCTGTTGAAAAAAAATGGGACGATACGTACAAGACAGTAAAGTAGTACCTCGTTTTAGCTTTAGAATGATGTGTTTGCACTCTTTTATTATTTCGTTTAAAAAAGATGTCCTTATTTTAGAGCGATAAACCTTATTGGAAATCAAAGGTCCTTTCGTTTCTTAAGTTTGGTTGTAAGAAAACTTGTATCAGGAAAATATCATTAATTTTGCTTGTAGAATTCAAAAAAGAACTAAGGATCCAATAATGTCACGTTTTTAGTTTACTAACAATGGTCAATTTTTAGTTAGCACTAGAGCTGTTATATAGAAGGGGAACTAAGGCAAAAAAATCATGATTATTGAACGCAATGTGCAGAAATATTTTTGTTTGTAAAATGTATTTTTGCGGATGAACGCGGCTAATTCAATTTTAATTTTAGCAATTTCACATCCGCTTAAAGGGAATGTTTTTTATAGCAAATATTTTATATGCTATAAATTTAATTATTTTTTATTTTTAAAACCGACCCCATGTTCTTTGCGCAATGCAATCAGCTATGATATGCCGGGATTTATTTATAACTGTTAAAAAAAGCCTTTGGTGCGATTAAATTCAATACCTTTCAAAGGATCTGGTTAAAAAAAATTAGTAGCAACTCCCTTTAGGAGGTTTAAATGTTTCTCTTTAGTTGCTTGCAAAGAACAAAAAAAAACATTTATAGTATCCAAATTAATACGGTGTACCATGAATTCAATTAAGAAACCCACATATGAAGCACTGCAGAATTTGGTTGATAAATTGAAGGTTGATGCAAAAGTAAAAAATAATAAAGCATTGCTTAAGAGTGATGTTTTATATCAAGATATCTTAAATTCAAGCAAAGACTTAATAGTTGTTGTTAACAAAAATGGCAAGATAGAATTCATAAACCATGCTTCAAAAAAATTCTACGGGTTATCACCTGGAAAATGCTTAGGTAAAATTGTTTTTGATTTTGTACACCCTGAGGATCAAGAGAAAATTAAAGCTAAATTCATAAAGTGGCAACATTTGAAAAAAAATACGTTTCATTTCGAAAATAGGCAAATGAGTTCTTCGGGTGAAATACGTGAAACGGAGTGGAACGTAAATATCGAGCGAAATGAAAAAAAAATAATTAAAATAACTTCAATAATTCGAGATATTACAATACAAAATGCGACACATCTAGAATTATTAAAGGCAAACAAGGAGTTATTAACTCAAAATAAGCTACAAGAAAAACAGACGCAAAGTTTAATTAGTTCTAAGCAGGATGCCGAAGAAAGTGAAGCAAGGTTCCGCATGCTAATTTTAAGTATGGAGGCGGGAGTTGTAGTGCATGGTCCAGACACCTCTATTATAACAAGTAATATTCGAGCCTCTGAAATATTAGGCTTGTCCGATGACCAGCTTAGAGGCTTAAAAACTATTAGCCCAATTTGGAAGTTTGTAAAAGCAGATAAGTCTCCTTTACCTGTATCAGACTACCCAGTAAATAGAATTGCACGGACTAAAAAGTCAATAAAAAACAGTATTGTTGGTGTTGTACATCCGGATAGAAATACAATTACATGGGCCAAAGTTAATGGTTGTGCCTCGTTAAGCGATACTGGAGAAATAAAAGAAATTGTCATCAGTTTTATAGAACATACTGATAGAGTAAAGATTGAGCAGGAAAAAATAGCTGCAATATTAAAATTAGAAAAGAGTGAAAAGAGATTGAATCACACGCAAGAGTTGGCAAGTGTAGGAAGTTGGGTTTTTCACCCTCCAACTCAAAAAGCGGAATGGTCTGATGAAACTTTTAATTTATGGGGTTTAGATTCTCGAAAAGGGCTCCCAACCTTTGAAACACTAATTCAAAGAGTGCACAAAGAGGATCTGGAGTTGTTTACAAGTACGTACAAGGCTGCTGTTGAATTTGGCGTTCCATACGATGTTGAAGTTCGAGTTAATCTTCCAAATGGTATCCAAAAAACCTTAAGATCTATTTGTAAAACAACTCTGGGGAGTTCCGGAGAAGTGGTTAGTCTTACCGGTGCTAATATAGACTTTACTGCACAGAAATTGCTTGAAAAAGACCAAATAAAGCATCAAAGAATAAAGGCAATTGGAGAAATGTCTTCTTCTATAGCTCATGATTTTAACAACTCATTGCAACAAATCTCTGGAAACTTGGAGGTTATCAAACTTCAGAAGAACCTGTCAAGTAAAAGTGCTGATCGTTTAAATAATATCAGTGGTATTATTGCGGATGCGGCAAGTAGAGTAGATGCTTTACAAAAATTTGGAGATTCAGAAAATGATGCAAAAAAAATTGAGCAAATTGATTTTAATGTCTTGATTGAAGAAAGTTTAGACCAGTCGCGTCCGTTATGGAAAGACGGTATGGAAAAAAAAGGATTGCGTTTTCGAATGATTACTGATTTTAAAGACATTCCTAAATTTGAGGGCCACAAAGGAGTTTTGAAGTCAGCTATCCATAATTTGATTAAGAATAGCATTGAAGCAATGCCCAAAGGAGGAGACATTAAGATTACCACCAGCTGCAGAGGGAAACAGGTATTTGCAACTTTTACCGATACGGGTTTCGGTATGGATGAGAAGACGAAGATAAAAGTATTTGAACCTTTTTTTAGTACAAAAGGATTTAAATTAGGAAGAGGACTAGGAATGAGTGGTGTTTATAATACAATCAAAGATTACAATGGTGATATAACTGTTAAGACCTCTAAACCTAATGAAGGAACTACTTTCGAAATCAGTTTTCCTGCAATTCATAAAGAGGAGGCGAAAGAAACCATAGAAACTAAGCCCCAAGAAAAAGAAGTGTTCAATATATTGTGGGTGGATGATGATGTAATGATTACAAAGGATGTTTGTGAACTCATTGAACTTATGGGGCATACTTGTACAATTGCAAATAGTGGAAAAACTGCCTTAGCGCATCTTCACGAAAATCGATATGATTTGGTGTTTACCGATATTGGTATGCCTGAAATGAATGGATGGGAGTTTATAAAAAAAGTTAGAAATGATTTTTCTAAGGATATAAAAATTATTACAGTTTCTGGTTGGAGTATTGATGCTAAAGTTAAAAAAGAGCATGGGATAGATGTTGTTTTACAAAAGCCTTTTACTGTTGAAAAACTCGAGAACCTATTTTCAGCGTTATACGTTTAGTGGGTACAATTTTTTTTATCGACCTTGTTTAAATGTCCATCTCCAATAATAAATATTAACCCTAAAATTAAATGTAAATTTTTTCTGGAAATTCCGAAATATTCCTTGTCAATTCTGGAACAAAGTACATTTCATCCAATGGCAAACTTTGTTTGTATTCAAAATTTAAAAATTCTTCAGATTTAGTCCTATTGAAAGAATATTTAAGTACAGGTAATGCACGAAATGAGGGATAGAAAAGTCCTTTTTTTATGTCTAATTTTTAGTTTGAGAAAGGCAGGCTTCTAGAAATCGACTTCCAACTTTAAAACGGTCCTGTGAAATACTAAAATAGCTGTTTTGAGTAGGTGAATTAGTACAATATTATATAAAAAGTGCGCACGAGAAGACTCGAACTTCCATGAACTTGCATTCACAGCCCCCTCAAGGCTGCGCGTCTACCAATTTCGCCACGTGCGCTAAATACTAAAGTAAAAAAGTTAAGCTTACGCTTAACTTTTTTTTGTGACCGGGCTGGGGCTCGAACCCAGGACCCTCTCCTTAAAAGGGAGATGCTCTACCAACTGAGCTACCAGGTCAATCTTTTACCTTAGCGGGTGCAAATATAATGGCAATCATTGAAATTAATGGCATAAAAATGATTTTTTTTTCGATATTTGTCTAAATATAAAAATAAATGAAAATTATACTTTTAGGGTACATGGCTTCTGGAAAATCTACCATCGGTAAAGAAATTTCTAAAAAGCTGTTTATGAATTTCATAGACTTAGATGCATACATTGTCAAGAGAGAAAATCAGAGTATTTCAGAGATTTTTAAAGTAAAAGGAGAAATTTATTTTCGAGGCCTTGAAAGTCGGTATTTAAAAGAACTTTTAAATGCAGATACTGACTTTGTACTTTCTTTGGGAGGTGGTACTCCTTGTTATGGAGATAATATGTCGTTAATACTAGCGTCACTAGCGAAATCTGTGTATATAAAAGTGAGTATTCCTACTTTAGTTGCTAGGCTAACTGCTGAAAAAAACAGCCGGCCTTTGATTGCAAATTTAGCAGATGATAAAATACCGGAGTTTGTTGCAAAACATCTTTTTGAAAGAAGATTTTTCTACGAGCAAGCCAAAATAATTTTGTCCACAGATGCAAAATCTATTTTAGAAATTACAACAGCATTGAGGATTGCACTACATTAAATAAGCAATTGCTTCTGTTCCGGTAAAGGCTACTTGTACGTGCTCTTTAATAGAGGTGGATAAGGAGATTCCCTTGAAATCTGCTTTTACAGGATATTTTTTGTGATTTCTATTGACCAGTACCGCCGTTTTAAAACGCTTTAATGGCACCGCTAAGAAATGCTTGATTCCGTAAATTAAGGTAGTTCCAGAGTTGAGTACATCATCTATTAATACAAGAGGTTTGTTGATGTAATGCTCTACTGACAAGGAGGTAGTGATGGGTGACAAAGGTTTTTTCTTGTCGATTACAACTTCGCAAAGCGTAACTTTTAAAGTAGATATCTGGGTTAGCACTTCTGCAATTTTTTTTGAAAAGGCATATCCATTTCCTATAATACCTGCAATAACAACTTCTTTCTCATCACTATTACTTTCGTAAATTTGGTATGCAATTCGTTTTATTTTTTGATTTATTTGTGCATTGCTTAAAATAATATGGTTTTCTGAAATCATAGGTCCTCGGTTGTATCTTCTTGATAATTGTCTATATCTCTTCGGTCTTTTTTGGTGGGTCTGCCCACACCTTTTTCCCGGTAATAGTCTTTGGAATACTTCAAAAGCTCCATTTTTTCAAATTCCTCCTTTGGGGTCACATCTTTTTTATATTGATCTACCAATTTAGCACCCACTCTGCTTTCTGGTAAAGCTAAAGCTTTTATTTGATAGTTAATTTGATTTTTTCGAATGACAATTAATTCTCCTCCAAAAATATCTCTTGAAGGCTTTACACTTTTGGCATCCATTTTAACTTGACCTTTTTTACAAGCAGTTGTTGCGATGCTTCTCGTCTTAAAAATACGGATACACCATAAATATTTGTCAATTCTCATAAAAAAAGTTAAAATATAATGTTTGTCTTTTTACAAAGGTATAAAAATGGTAGATTGCAGCCTTAAATTTTAAGATGAAATGAATAAAATAAAACATATTTTTTTACTATTGTTGTTAGGTGTGGCCCTAATCTATTCATGTGATGATGATAATAACGCTTTTGTAAACCCCTTTGCTGATATTAATCATGAGGCTTTGGCTATTTCTGATAATGATTCTATTATTAAGTTTTTAAAGAATAATTATTATGACATGGCAACGGATTCTGTAAAAACTTTAGTAGAAGGAGAAATTGCGCTATTTGATGAGCAAGAAAAGTTAACAATCATGGATGCTAAGAGAAATGATTTGGACTATACGTTATATATATATCATATAAAAGAAGGAAACCCGATACACCCAGCTTTTGGTGAAGCAGCGGATGACAAGGGAAACCCTGCAGTGTCAGATTCTATTTATGCAAAGTATTCAGGACAAAGTATACTTTCCAGTTCGGAGCTAAGTACTGTTTTTGATGCTAATACTTCTGGAGCTTGGTTTTCATACGAACGATTAGCCGTAAGAGGTTGGTCATTTGGATTTGCGAACTTGAAAGGTGGTTATTTAAAGAAAGAAGACAACGGTGACACATATAATGGGCCGATAACCTATTTAGAGGGAGGGAAAGGTATTTTATTTATACCTTCTGGATTGTCCTATACTTCTCTAAATCCAAATAATTATGGAAGTTCTCTAGTGAATCAAAATTTAATGTTTAATGTTGAGTTGTTGGACTTTGTTCAATTTACAGATCATGATAATGACGGAAGACCGTCCTCAGAGGAAGACGCCAATGATGACGGAGACTTAGAAAATGATTTTAGTGACAACAGTCAGCCTGGGGTGCCAGACTATTTGAACCCAACGATTTAGGCATATAAAGCGCTTCTTATAAATTATAAATAAAAAAAAAGGCTCTTGAGAAATCAAGAGCCTTTTTTTTAACTTTTTTCTCTTATAATTTATAAGACAAACCAAAAATAATTTGATCTATTCTGGTATCAAACGTAACATCTTCATTATTAATAAATTTAGATTCTATCGTATTAAATCCTCTTTCCCAACGCACATCAATTCCTAATTTCCCCAATTCGATACCGCCACCAAATTGCAAGCCAACAGTAAAACCTTTTGCATCTATATCAGAAATGCTGTCAGCACTAAAATCTGAACTAAGTATGTATTGAAAAGAAGGTCCGATAAATACATTGCCAATACCAAAAAACTTTTTACCCAACAATACAGGAATGTCAATTTTCTGGAAATTATAAGCAGTAGTTGTATTGGTTGGTTTGTAAAGAACGTCACTTTTTAGGTTTGTATACACCAATTCTGGGCGTATATATAAACCTACTACAGGAACCTTAAAGCGCAACCAAATACCTGCATGGTACCCCGTTTTACTCTCAGCGCCTTCAAAAACATTTGCACTAGCATTGGTAATACTTTCAGAGTTATAGTTTACTCCTCCTTTTAAACCAAAGCTTACTTGGGCTGTGGTTAGTTGACTGCATGCAAAAGCAATACAGCAGATTAAAATTGTTTTTTTCATAGTTTTATATTTTATTTTCTTGCGATTACTCTTTTGACTGCTTTTACTACGGCGGCAGCATCCAAACCATATTTTGCCATCAGTTGTTCTGGTGTTCCAGATTCTCCAAAAGTATCATTGGTGGCTACAAACTCCTGTGGAGTAGGTGTATTTAAAGCTAAGGTTCTGGCTACACTTTCACCCAACCCACCTAATTTATTATGCTCTTCAGCGGTAACGATGCATCCTGTTTTTGCTACAGATTTTAAAATTATAGCTTCGTCTAAAGGCTTAATTGTATGAATATTGATAACTTCTACAGCAATCCCTTCTGCCTCTAATTGCTCAGCTGCTTGCAAAGACTCCCATACTAAGTGCCCAGTGGCAACAATTGTTACATCGGTACCTTCTGTCAATTGAATTCCTTTTCCAATTTCAAACTTTTCATCAGCAGGCATAAATACCGGTACTTTAGGCCTTCCAAAACGTAAATATACGGGGCCTTCGAAATCTGCAATTGCCAAGGTTGCAGCCTTTGTTTGATTATAATCACAGGTATTAATAACAGTCATTCCCGGTAACATCTTCATCAAACCAATGTCTTCTAATATTTGATGTGTTGCGCCATCTTCTCCTAAGGTAACTCCTGCGTGCGAAGCACATATTTTTACATTTTTCCCAGAATACGCAACAGATTGGCGAATTTGATCATACACTCTGCCGGTTGAGAAATTAGCAAAGGTTCCTGTAAACGGAATTTTACCTCCGATTGTTAAGCCGGCAGCGATCCCAATCATGTTCGCTTCTGCAATTCCAATCTGGAAAAAGCGCTCTGGATTTTCTTTGATAAATTGATCCATCTTAAGAGAACCCACTAAATCTGCACATAAGGCAACTACGTTTGGGTTTGTTCTTCCTAACTCTGTTAAGCCATCGCCGAAACCTGAACGGGTGTCTTTTTTTTCTGTGTACGTGTATTTTTTCATTATAAAGTTGTAAAGTGTTGTGTTGTAAAATTTTCGTAAAAATAAACTTTTATTTCTCTTTGAGGAAAGAAAAAACAGAATAGAAGGAAGACTTTTTAACATCTAACCGAAAAGTCTTCTCAAAGGTCCATTTATTTCCGCAGTGGCTTTAAGACAGCTTCATTAATTCATCATATAGCTTGTGAATTGGCAATCCTACAACATTAAAATAACTTCCTTCAATACTATCTATCCCAATAAAACCAATCCATTCTTGAATGCCATAGGCACCAGCCTTGTCAAAAGGTTTGTAATTGTTGATATAATACTGAATTTCTTCATCAGAAAGTTCTTTAAAATTTACGGTGGTACTGTCATTTATAATTTTTTGAAAAGAAAGACTCTTGATGGAAATGGATGTAATTACTTTGTGTTTCTTGCCAGACAGCGCTCTTAACATCGTAAAAGCTTCTTTTGCGTCTTTTGGTTTTCCCAAGGCTTTGTTTTCTAACCAAACAATGGTGTCCGAGGTAATAAGTAAATCTTTTTCTTGTAAACCTGTAAATGCTTTCGATTTTAAATCGGCTAAAAAGTCTGTAATTTCTGCTGCTTTTAGTTCTTTTGGATATTTTTCTTCGACCTCTTTAAGTTGAACAGAAAAATTAATATCTAAATCTTTAAAAAACTGCTGTCTTCTTGGAGAGCCAGAAGCAAGAATTACGTTGTAAGGTTTTAACTTTTGTTTTAGCATGGCTATATTTTTTTAAAAGAGTACAAAACTATGAATATTTTAGGTAATTGTAGTCAATACCAACCAACTCTAACTATCTTTGCCCGTTAGTTTAAACTAAAGTTAAAAGTTAAGAAATGGCGAATCATATAAAAGGACAAGAAGAAATATTACAAAAACTGGGAATTACTCAGTTAAATCCTATGCAAGAGGAAGCTATTGCAACCATAAAAAAAAATGTAAATACCATTCTACTATCCCCAACAGGAACCGGTAAAACTTTAGCATTCGCTTTACCATTGCTAGAATTTTTAGATCCAAACATTAAAGAAATACAAGCTTTAATTTTAGTACCTTCAAGAGAATTGGCAATTCAGATAGAACAAGTAATACGTTCTATGGGTTCAGGATATAAAGTAAATGCAGTATACGGAGGTAGACCGATGTCTAAAGATAAAATAGAATTGAAACACGTACCTGCAATTTTAATTGGAACTCCAGGAAGGATTTCAGATCATTTTGCAAATGAACGTTTTTCTACAGACCACATCAAAACACTTATTTTAGATGAATTTGACAAGTCCTTAGAAGTTGGTTTCGAATACGAAATGAGAGGAGTTATCAATCAATTAATCTCTTTAAATAAAAGAATCTTAACATCTGCAACACAAGGTGTTGAGATTCCTGATTTTGTAAGGCTAGACAAACCGAATACGGTGAATTACTTGAAGGCTACCACCTCTAAGTTAGTCATAAAAACAGTGCTGTCTCCTGCAAAAAATAAGTTAAATACATTATTGCATTTATTAAATTTTTTAGGGAATCAGCAAGGAATTATTTTCTGTAATTTAAAAGACAGTATCAATAATGTAAGTGCTTTTTTAGAAAGTAAAAACATTAAGCATGGTTGTTTCAGTGGTGGAATGGAACAAAAAGACAGAGAACGTTCTTTGATAAAGTTTAGAAATGGAACCAATCAAATTTTAATTGCTACAGACCTAGCAGCAAGAGGAATTGATGTTCCAGAAATGAAATATATCATTCATTATGAACTCCCAAGAGAACTTGAGGAGTTTACGCATAGAAATGGGCGAACTGCGAGAGTTGCTGCAAAAGGTACCGCCTATGTCTTAAAATGGAAAGAAGAGCGCTTGCCAGACTTTATCAAACATGCTGATTTAGAGAATATTTCTAAGCAGGCTGAAAGAAAACCAGTATTTTGGGAAACTTTATTTATTTCTGGGGGAAGAAAGGATAAAATATCAAAAGGAGACATTGCGGGTCTATTTATAAAACAAGGAAAGTTAACAAAGGATCAATTAGGGGATATAGAGCTCAAACAAGATTGTGCTTTTGTGGCAGTTCCTGCCAATTTAGCTTCTGAATTGCAACAAAATTTAAATAATTCTCGTTTAAAAAAGAAAAAAGTAAGAATTTACGGAGTTTAAGAGCCTTTGTTTTATCAATGACAATAAGGGTTTTTAATAAATTTTAATAAAAAAGCATGATTTTTTTATAATTATGTGCTTTATTTAATCTAAAGGTGCGATATTTGCACAATAATATTACAAATTAAATTATAACAAGATGAGTAAAGGTACAGTAAAGTTTTTCAATGAATCTAAAGGATTTGGATTTATTACAGAAGAAGGAGTTGATAAAGATCATTTCGTTCACATTTCTGGATTAGTAGATGAAATCAGAGAAGGTGATCAAGTTGAATTTGACTTACAAGAAGGAAACAAAGGATTAAATGCAGTTAACGTAAAAGTTATCTAATATAAATTCATATTTTTTCAAAAAAAGCCCGTCTATAAAGATGGGCTTTTTTAGTATATTATATTTAAGGTTTTAGCAGTTTCTTTAGAAATAGAATTCCGTAAAGAGATCAGCTGCAAAAAACCACCATTCATTCGCGTTCCCAAAAATATATTTTATGTCATTACAGTTTTCAGATTTAGGAATTACCTCAGCATTACAAAAAGGTTTACATGATTTAAAAATTACTACGCCTACAGAAATTCAAAAAAAGGCAATTCCGATTTTTCTAAATCAACAAGAAGATGTGGTGGCATTGGCGAAAACAGGTACTGGTAAAACAGCTGCATTTGGATTGCCGCTATTGCAATTAATAGACGTAAACAACAATGATATTCAAGCAATAATTTTGGCACCCACAAGAGAATTGGGACAACAAATTTCGGCTAATTTAAGCTCTTTTTCAAAATACACTCCCCAAGTTTCTATTGCTACTATTTGTGGTGGAATTCCTATAAAACCTCAAATAGATCGGTTGAAAGAAACAACACATATTATTGTGGCAACTCCGGGCCGTTTGGCAGATTTAGTTAAAAGAGAGGCTGTAAATATTAAAAATATTTCTTATTTCATTTTAGATGAAGCAGATGAAATGGTTACTGCTTTAAAAGAAGGACTCGATAGTATTATCAAAGAAATTCCGAAAGCTAGAAGAACATTGCTTTTTACAGCAACAATGCCAGGAACGATCAAACAATTGGTTCAAAATTATATGTCTAAACATGTAGTTCAAATTGAAGCAAACATGGCAACTTTAGGGCATCAAGGTATCGATCATCAATATGTAGTTGTAGATCCTATTGAAAAATTAGAGGTGTTGCTGCATTTTTTAAATTCAAAATCTGGACAAAGGGGTATTATTTTTTGTAAAACGAAAGCAGCCGTTAACAAATTAGCAAAAAATTTAGCCATTAATAAATTTTCTTCAGGAGCCATTCACGGTAGTTTAACCCAAGGAATTAGAGATCGAATCATGGGTCAATTTAGAGAAGGTCATATTGATATTTTAGTAGCTACAGATTTAGCTGCACGTGGAATTGATGTAAAAGATGTTTCGTATGTAGTGAATTATCACTTACCAGATACCTATGATGCGTACGTGCATAGAAGTGGAAGAACGGCAAGGGCAGGAGCAAGTGGTTTGTCTTTAACTATTATTCAAAAAGAAGAAGCACAAGATATTTCTGACTTTGAAAAGGCATTAGACATTCGATTTGACGCTTTTAAAAAGGCAGATGCAAAAAGTATTGAAGAAAATAATGGCTTAATTTGGGCAAATAAAATATTTAAAACGAAAGTTAATAAAATGGTATCGGAAGATTTTAAATCTAAAATTAAAACCATTTTCCATCATTTAACAAAGGAAGAGCTTGTTGATAAAATATTGTCAAATTATATTGCTACTACAAAAAATACAGGCACAAACTCTGAAGTTTCAAAAAAGAAAAACAGGAAATAAACAGGTCAAACTATTTTTAATACAAAAGGATTCCATCATTTGGAATCCTTTTGTAAATAAACTGTAACAAGCACGAAAGATTGAATTACTGCTTTACAGGAACCGCTTTTAGCTGAATACAACCTAAAAAGTGTAATAACCTCATGATGACATAGGTAACATCAATTTCATGCCATTTTACACCAAAATTTGCGCTAGTGGCATGTTTATGGTGATTGTTGTGATATCCTTCACCCATCATTAAAAAATCGAAAGGGAATAAATTTTTACTAGTGTTACTCATTTTATAGTTTACATAGCCATAAATATGAGCAAACCAATTGATAATAACTCCATGTATTGGTGCCATTAATAAAGCTACGGGTAACAGCACCCATTGCCATAGCGCTGTTGTAAAATACGCGAAGAATAAAATATAGAAAGAAATCCAAAGCAATCTAGAGAAACGAGAACTCGCGAAGGCATCAAAACTTTTCCATTGGGGTACATTTTTTGTAAACTTTGCATCTACAGTAATGTTTTGCTCATTAATATCTTGATAAATCGTTTTTGTTTTCCACATCATCGCAAACAAATTAGCGTCATGAGAAGGACTGTGTGGATCTTTTTCAGTGTCTGTATATGCATGGTGCATGCGGTGCATAATGCCATAACCATAGGCACTTAAATAGCTAGAGCCTTGGAAAAACCAAGTTAAAATAAAACTAATACGTTCCATCGTTTTGGACATTGTAAAAACTTGGTGGGCTGCATAGCGATGTAAAAAGAAAGATTGAAAAAACAGACCTCCGTACCAAAGTGCTAAAACAAATATAATTATAATCATTTATTTTTCTTACAAAGATAATTTGATATTCAGCGCAAAACAATGAACCCAAATCAATAAATGCCTCTTTATAAGCGTTTTCTTATCCTACTTAATGCTTGTGCTGTTACACCAATATAAGAGCTGATATATTTTAGAGGAATTACTTTTAAAAGTTCGGGTCTTTCCTTAAATACCTTTAAATAGCGTTCTTCTGCAGACAGGTTTAGTAGGTTTTGTTCTCGTGTAGATTTGATTAAAAAAAGACGCTCTGCCGTTAATCTTCCAATGAGATTTCCAATTTGTGTCGTTTTATATACTTCTTGTAAATCTTTATAGCTAATACTTAGAATACTCGTCTCTGTTAATGTTTGTAATTGATACAGCGAAGGTTTTTGGGTTAGAAAAGAATCATATGCACTTACAAACTGGTTTTTAAAACTAAAGCCAAATGTAATCTCTTTTTCTGGGTTGTCTTTTGGAATGAAAAGACGCACAACGCCATATTCAATAAAAGAGATATGCTCTTCAATCGCATTTATTTTTAAAAACACGGTTTTCTTTGAAAGCACGCGGCGTTGTAATTTAGATTTAAAAAAATTCCAATCTAAGGAAGAAATGTTGGCAATTTGATCTATGTATGTTTTTATCTGCTCCAAAGGTCCTGTTCCATTTAATGAATTTACTAAGATAAGGATTCATTAATGTATAAAGTGATTAACGAAAATTAAATATGGTTAAACAATTATTTTTTGAGAAATAATTATTTTTTATAGTTGGGTCTCATACAAAATTAAAAAAA